>Ga0302319_10003635_pt1 | contig 32073 bp, 22 predicted proteins | sample Bog_T0_2_FD_203319 | JGI IMG/M metagenome (GOLD analysis project Ga0302319, IMG submission 203319) | Peat permafrost microbial communities from Stordalen Mire near Abisko, Sweden - Bog_T0_2 | ecosystem: Environmental > Terrestrial > Soil > Wetlands > Peat | place: Sweden: Abisko, Stordalen Mire... | reverse complement strand
GCACCTCCTCCATCGGCTCCTCGCGGGCGCCGGTTTCGGGGCTTTTGCGGGTCAGCACGCGCGGGCGGCCGATGGTCAGCTCGAAGCCCTCGCGCCGCATGGTCTCGATCAGCACGCCGAGCTGCAGTTCGCCGCGGCCGGCCACTTCGAACGCCTCGGTCTCCTCGGAATCGGTCACCTTGATGGCGACGTTGCCCTCCGCCTCGCGGAACAGCCGGTCACGGATCTGGCGGGAGGTGACTTTCTTGCCCTCGCGCCCGGCCAACGGGCCGTCGTTGATTCGGAAGGTCATGGCCAGCGTCGGCGGATCGACCGGGATCGCCGGCAGTGGGGCGGTCAGGTCCGGGGCGCCGATGGTGTCAGGCACGGTCGCTTCCGCCAGCCCGGCCACGGCCACGATGTCGCCGGCCTGCGCTTCCTCCACCGGGACGCGCTCCAGCCCGCGGAACGACAGCAGCTTGGACATGCGCCCGGTCTCAACGGCCGAGCCGTCGGAGCGGATCACCTTCAGCGGCATGTTCAGCTTGGCCCGCCCCTGCTCGATGCGGCCGGTCAGCACGCGGCCCAGGTACGGGTCGTATTCCATGATAGAGGCAACCATGGCGAACGGCGCGTCCGGGTCCACCGTGGGGCTCGGCACGTGGCGCACCACCAGGTCGAACAGCGGGGCCAGGTCCTTGCGCGGACCTTCCAGCTCCACGTCCGCCCAGCCCTGCCGGCCGGAGGCGTACAGCATTGGAAAATCAAGCTGACTGTCGGTGGCGCCAAGGGCGGCGAACAGGTCGAACACCTCGGTATGGACCTCGTCGGCGCGGGCGTCCTGGCGGTCGATCTTGTTGACCACCACGATCGGGTGGATGCCGCGGGCGAGCGCCTTGCCGACCACGAACTTGGTCTGCGGCAGCACGCCCTCGGCCGCGTCCACAAGGACGATGGCGCCATCGACCATATTCAGGATGCGCTCCACCTCGCCGCCGAAATCGGCGTGGCCGGGGGTATCCACGATGTTGATCCGCACGTCGTGCCAGTCCACGGAGGTGCACTTGGCGAGGATGGTGATGCCCCGCTCGCGCTCCAGGTCGTTGCGGTCGAGCGCGCGCTCGGCCACCTGCTGGTTCTCCCGGAAGGAGCCGGACTGTTTCAGGAGCTGATCGACCAGAGTGGTTTTGCCGTGATCGACATGCGCGATGATCGCGACGTTGCGAATTTGCATTGGTGCCTGCGGTGCGGGAGGATGATTTAGCCGCACACATAAGGGGGCGGGCGGCAGGATGCGAGGATTAAAGCTTCAAGCGGGCGCGCCATGCGGCGACGTGATACCGGTGCAAGTGGTTCGAGGCGCTCGACCGGCCGAAAACTGTCATCAAAGCGACTCGATCCGGCGCTTTCGGACGCTGGCCTTTCCGCGGCCCATCCCCCGCCCTCCAGCCGGAGTGGTCGCTTCGGCCCAGGTCGATGCGGCATCAAGACCCAGAGGCCGAGACGACCCGATGCAGACCATGAACGTTCCCGCGCTCGGTTGGCGCTACTGGGTTCTGATCTCACTCGCCAGCGTGTTCGGAGCCAACATGGGGGACTTCGTTTCCCATGTTCTGGGCCTGGGCCATGCGCGCGGGCTGCCGGTGTTGGCCGTGGTGTTCGGCGTCGTCCTGCTGGCCGAGCGCCGCGCCCGGGTCGGCTCCGAAGCCTATTATTGGCTGGCAATCGTCACTGTGAGGACTGCGGCCACCAACCTGGCGGATCTCTGCACGCACGATTTGCGGCTGGGCTACGAATGGGTGATCGCCGGCCTCGCCCTGCTGCTCGTGCTGACGGTCTTGTCCGGGCGGCTGGTCGCGGCATCGGTCGAAGCGCGGCGAGCGATCGCGCCAGAGTCCGTTCCGGAGACCGACGCGCGGTATTGGACTGCGATGTTGACCGCCGGCACGCTCGGCACAGCGCTGGGAGACTACGCCGCCGGCGGCCTGGGGGTAGGGGCGTCGTCAATCGCCTTCGTGGCCTTGCTGGCCGTTGTGCTGGCGTTTGGACATCGCGCCGACACGGAGCTCTGCTATTGGCTGACCATCGTGATCATTCGAACCGCTGGCACCAATGTCGGCGACTTTCTCGCGGGCAGGGACGGGCTAGATCTGGGGCTTCGCGTGAGCACGGCTTGCACCGGCCTGCTGCTGCTCGGCACAGCGCTGGTCTGGAGGCAGCGACCCGACGCCGCCTCCGCTGTTCCCAGCCTTTACCCGATCGCCGCAGCCGCCAAAACCCGAAGATCCGCCTCGGGCCGGGCGCCGTAGTGGCTGATCACCTCGGCCGCGGCGATGCTGCCCAGCCGCCCACACACTGCCAGCGGACGCCGTGCCGCCAGGCCGGCCAGGAACCCCGCGGCGTAAGCATCGCCGGCGCCGGTCGAGTCCACCAACTGCGTCGGCTCCGCCGGCACCGCCAGCGTCTCGTCCCCGTAGACGATCACGCTGCCTTCTTCGCTGCGGGTTAGCGCCGCCAGGCTTACGTCCCGCCGCGAGGCCTCGGCCGCGCTGGCGAAGTCGTTCGCCTCATACAGGCTGCAGACCTCCACCTCGTTGGCGAACAGGATGTCCACGTGGCCGGCCACCAGGTCGCGGAACGCCTCCCGGTGGCGGCCCACGCAGAACGCGTCGGACAGCGACAGCGCCACCAGGCGCCCCGCCGCGTGCGCCGCCGCCGCCGCCTTGCGGAACGCCGCCTGCGCCGCCGGCGGGTCGAACAAGTACCCCTCCAGGTAGGTCACCGCCGCATCGGCCACCAGGGCCTCGTCCACGTCATCCTCGCCGAACGCCGTGCAGGCGCCCAGGAAGGTGTTCATCGTCCGCTGTCCGTCCGGCGTCACCAGGATCATGCAGCGCGCGGTGGACACGCCGTTGGTCAGCGGCGCCGAGGGGAAGAACACCCCGGACGAGCGGATGTCGTGCCCGAACACGCGCCCTAACTGGTCCTCTGCCACCTTGCCCAGGTAGGCGACCCGCGCGCCCAGTGCGGCCGCGACCGCGCAGGTGTTGGCGACCGAGCCGCCGCTGCTCTCCTGCCCAGGCGGCATGGCTGCGTAGATCGCCTCCGCGGTCTCGGCATCGACCAGCGTCATCGCCCCCTTGCGCATGCCGTGCTTTGATAGGAACGCCTCCTCGGCGCGCGCCACCACATCGACGATCGCGTTGCCGATCCCCAGAATGTCGAACCGAGCAGATGATGGCATGGACAAGCATCCCCGTATGAAGACGCTCCGCGTAACACCCTCGTACCGACCGGGCAACCGGGCACAATGAGAGACCTGCTGGAACCGCTGGTGCGGGCGATCGGGCAGCTCGACGACCGGGTGATGGTCGGCGTGCTGGTGCAAAGCGTGCTGGCGTCGCTGGCCTGCTTCGTGGCGCTGTATGTCGGTGCCGTCGCGACGGTGAACCATTTCGAGACGTTCAGCGGGTGGCTCGGCTGGGTGGCGGACGTGGTGGCGACAGTGGGGGCAGCGCTGGCCGCGCTGTGGCTGTTCCTGCCGATTGCCGCGGCGATCGGTTCGCTGTTCTTCGACCGCATCGCGGCGGCGGTGGAGGCGCGCTGGTATCCCACGCTGCCGCCGGCGCGGCCCGCGGCGGCGATGGCGCAGATGTGGGACGGGATTGCGCTGGGCGGGCGGATTCTGCTGTTCAACCTGCTGGCGCTGGTGCTGGCGTTGCTCCTACCGGGCGTCGGGCTGATCCTCGGCTGGGCGATCGCGGCGTATGCGATGGGCCGGGGACTGTTCGTCGGTGTGGCGATGCGGCGGATGCCGCGCATGGCGGCGGAGGCGCTGTATATGCGCAATCGCCCGCTCGTGCTGGTCCAGGGGGCGGCGCTGGCGTTTGCCGGGTCGATCCCGTTCCTGAACCTGCTGATCCCGGTGGTTGGCGTGGCGGCGATGGTTCACGTGCTGGACCGGGCGCTGCTAAAGGTGGCGCCGGCGCAGTGGAAACGCTGAGCCGTCTCAAACGCGGATCATTATGGATAACCGAGGCTCGCTTGTTGTTCCGGCTTGCGGCCCCGTGCTAGGCCCGCCGCAATCGCGATCCGGGGCTTTGGCGTCCCGATCGTTTCACCAAGACTGCTGACGGAGTGACCGTGTTCAAACGTCGTAAGCCCGAGGCGCCGCAGGGCGCCGCACCGGGAGAGTCCGTGCCCGAGGGCCAGTCCCCGTCGGGGCCGGACGCCGCCCGGTCCGTTCGCTCCTTTGGCACGTATCAGGGCTCGGATAACGGGCTGGGCGTGCCGCCTTTCCGTCCCGCCGCGCCCAAGGAGGCCCAAGCCATGAACACACGACCGCCCTTCCCGACCGCGCCTGGGGCGCCGCATGCGCCCGCGCCTGGCGGGGTGCGCCCCGCCGTGGCTCCCCCGGTGCGCGGCCGCGAGCCGTCGGAGCGGCGGACGCTGGTGGTGGGTCGCGGGATCAGCGTGCAGGGTTCGGTGCAGGACGCCGAGCGCCTGGTGGTCGAGGGCACGGTGGAATCCAGCAGCATCAGCGCCACCGAACTGTCGATCGCGCCGGGCGGTGTGTTCAAGGGCGAGATCGAGGTGGAGGAAGCCGAGGTCGGCGGGACGATCGACGGCACGCTGACGGCGCGCGGCAGCCTGACGGTGCGCGCCACGGGTCGCGTGCTCGGAACCGCCCGCTGCCGCCGCCTGCAGGTGGAAGACGGCGGCCAGATCACCGGCCGGATCGAGATGCTGACGTCAGACGCACCGGCCAAGACCGAGCCCACTCGCCTGCCCAGCTCGATCAGCACTCCCGCGCCGATCGAACCGGTAAACTGACGCGGGTCCAGGGGCCGCTGGCTCCTGGCGGGGGTCCAGGGGGCAGCGCCCCCTGGGGTTACCTCGGCGCCGCGTGATAAGCAGCAAGACAAGCCAAATCAACAAGCTGACTGGCAGAAGCGTCCATAGGCGCGATCTGCACCTGTTTCTCCATCCCGATCAGCAACGGCCCAATCGTTGACCCCCCACCCAGCCGCGGCGCCAACCGCGAGGTGATGTGGGCGGAGTGCAGGCCGGGCATGATCAGCACGTTGGCATCCCCGGTCAGCCTGCAGAACGGGTAAAGCGCCCGGATGGACGGCTCCAGGGCCACATCCGGGCTCATTTCGCCATCATACTCAAAGTCCACATGGCGGCTGTCCAGAATGGCGACGGCCTCGCGCATGGGCTCGGCGCCGGAGTGGGGCGGGTTGCCGAAGGTGGAGTGGGACAGCAGCGCGACGCGCGGCTCATGCCCAAGGTTGCGTGCGGCCCAGGCGGCGCCGATGGCGATATCGGCCAACTCGTTTGCGTCGGGGCGGGAGTGCATCAGGGTATCGGCGATAAACAGGGTCTTGCCCCGCATGCCCACCATCAGGGTGAGGCCGAACGGGATGCAGCCCGGGGCGGGGCTAACGACCTGGGTGATGTCGTCCAGGCAGACCGAGGCGGAGCGGGTCAGGCCGGTGACCATGGCGTCGGCGTCGCCGGTGGCGACCATGCAGGCGGCGAAGATGTTGCGGTTCTGGTTGACCCGGCGGGCGCAATCGCGGTGCAGTTGGCCTTTGCGCTGCAAGCGGTTGTAGAGGAAGTCCACGTAGGCCCGGCCGCTGCCGGAGAGTTTCGCGTTCTGGACTTCGATGCCGTCGGTGGCGCCGCGGGCCAGGCCGTTGATCATGTCCTGCACGCGGTCTTCCTGGCCGATCAGGATTGGGGTGCCGTAGCCGGCGTCGCGGAAGGCGATAGCGGCGCGGACGGCTTTTTCCTCCTCGCCCTCCGCAAACACCACGCGGCGCGGGTTGGCGCGGACGCTTTCCATGATGGCGTCGAGGGCGCCGGAGGTGGGGTCCAGCCGGCCGGATAGCTCGCGCGCGTAGCGTTGCAGCGCGACCAGCGGCCGGCGGGCGACGCCGGTGTCCATGGCGGCCTTGGCGACGGCGGGCGGGACCCAGGAGATCAGCCGCGGGTCGAAGGCGTTGGGGATGATGTAGTCCGGGCCGAAGACCATCCGGCGGCCGGTGGAGGCCACATGGACCTCGTCCGGGATGGTTTCGCGCGCCAGGTTGGCCAGCGCCTCGGCGGCGGCGATTTTCATCGCTTCGTTGATGGTGGAGGCGCGGACGTCCAGCGCGCCGCGGAAGATGTAGGGGAAGCCGAGGACGTTGTTGACCTGGTTCGGATAATCGCTGCGGCCGGTGGCGATGATCGCATGGGGGCTGGCGGCGCGGGCTTCTTCCGGGGTGATTTCCGGGTCGGGGTTGGCCATGGCGAAGATGATCGGCTTGTCGGCCATGCAGCGGACCATGGCCTGGGTCAGCGCGCCCTTGGCGGACAGCCCGTAGAACACGTCGGCGCCCTCGATGGCGTCCATCAGGGTGCGGGCCTTGGTGGGGACCGCGTGGGCGGACTTCCACTGGTTCATGCCCTCGGTGCGGCCCTGGTAAACGACGCCCTTGGTGTCGCAGAGGATGACGTTTTGATGGCGGATGCCGAGTGCCTTGGCCAGCTCGACGCAGGCGATCGCCGCGGCGCCGGCGCCGTTGACGACCAGCTTGGTGTCGCGCAGGTCCCGTTTGGTGAGGTGGCAGGCGTTCATCAGGCCGGCGGAGGCGACGATGGCGGTGCCGTGCTGGTCGTCGTGGAAGACCGGGATGTCCATCAGCTCGCGCAGGCGCTGCTCGATGATGAAGCATTCCGGGGCTTTGATGTCTTCGAGGTTGATGCCGCCGAAGCCTGGGCCGAGGAAGCGGACGGCGTTGATGAACTCGTCCACGTTCTCGGTGTCGATTTCGAGGTCGATGCCGTCCACGTCGGCGAACCGCTTGAAGAGCGCGACCTTGCCTTCCATGACCGGCTTGGACGCGAGCGCGCCCAGGTTGCCGAGGCCCAGGACCGCGGTGCCGTTGGTGATGACGGCGACCATGTTGCCCTTGGTGGTGTAGTCGTAGGCGAGGGATGGGTCGCGCGCGATATGCAGGCAGGGCTCGGCCACGCCGGGGGAGTAGGCGAGCGAGAGGTCCCGGGCGGTGTTGAGCGGCTTGGTGATGCGGGTTTCGAGTTTGCCGGGCCGTCCGCTGGCGTGCAGCGCCAACGCCTCCTCGGCCGAAACGCGCGTGGTGCGCGCGTCGATGCCGCCGTCTGCCATGAGCTCTTCCCTGATTAGCTTTATGTGAGGGGCATGATGGGGCTTGGCGGGGGGTTAGGGAAGCGATTTGGTTCGCAGTTGCGGTATGCCGAGACGGCGGAATGAAATGCCTGAAGCGGGCAGGTACGCGTCGTGGTCCAACGGTTTCACTTCGCAGCCGATTATGACGCAACCTCGACGGCCAGCGCGATCTGGCGGCGGATTGCAGCGAGTTCGTCCGGCGTGATGCGGGACACGGTTGCCCATCGACCTGCAGGACAGCGGCGGTGCGAGGCCGTCGGCGGCAGCACCTACGCCGGCCGCTGATCATCCGCGACACCGTGTTCGGCGGCAACGGAACACGGTCTTACCATCCCCACCCAGGGGGCGGCCGGGCAACGGGTCGCCCTTTTCTTTGCCGCCTCTCAGCCCGGTTCGCTCTCCCAGGTCAGGATCTGGTATGGTACCTGTCCCGGCCGCGGTGCGGCGAGCAACCGCACCACCGCGGCCCGTCCGGCGCGGGCGCCGCTGGGCGCAACCGCCGCCGCCCGCACCCGAACCACTGGATTCGCGCCTCTCGCCAATGGCGGGACAGCGGTCTGGCTCATCCGCGCGTCGTCCAACGCAGCCGCCGTCGCGCCGGCCGCCGCGTCCTGGTCCACCGCGCCCTCCTGATAGACCGACAGGAACGGCGCTATCCGCGCATACAGATCGGGCGTCATTCCCGCTACCAGTTCCAGCTCCCGCAGGTTGGCGAACGGCCGGCTCGGCGGTGCATAGTCCAGCCCGGCCGCCTGATACGGCGCCGCTTTCGGGCCGCCGCCGGCAAGTGAGGTGGACATTGGCGAGTGCCAGTCCACAATCCGGGCCGCGAGCACCGACGCCGTCGGCGCGTCCACCCCGACCGCTCGGATCAGCCCGGCCAGCACCGGCCGCGGCGAGGCATTGGGGTTGATCTTGCCCGCCTCGTCCTCGAGCCGCACCGCGACGACGGCAGCGCCGATCCGCACCTCGCGCACGACCCCGTCGCGCGGGCTCCACGCACCTTGCAGCAAACGCAGCACCGCTTCGTTCACGGCGCCGTCGGCGGCAGCCTGAGCCACCGCGGCGGCGCGCAGATTGGCGGCGAGCCGCATTTCGTTGCGGGACGGCCCCATCACCTGCGCACCGAGCAACGCCAACAGCGCGAGCGACCACAGCACGATCAGCAACGCGAACCCGCGCTCGCGCCGGCGGGTCATTGCTGCCAGCGGTCGCGGCGCGGGCCGGCGACGATGTCGGGCCATTGCCGCTTGCTGGCCTTGGGAAAGACGATGCGCAGGCGAACCAGCGGCGGCAAGCCGGGTCCCGACCAGCTCGCCAGCCATGCGCCGGCTTGCCAGTAAGCGAACTCAACCCGCTCCACGCCCTCTACCAGGGGCACCGTGGCCGCCGCTCTCGGCGGGCCCAGCCAGATCCGATGGAACGGCCGCCAGGACAGAACCAGCCGGTGCGCGGCATCGACCCCGAGTTCCACATCGGCGCGCGGCACTGGGACCGGTGAAGCGGCAGCGGGCAACTCGGTGCGGAACGCGAGCGAGCGGTCCGTGCCCTGAACGCGCAACTGCTCCCCGGTCATCGCGCCCGGGTCCATCTGCTCGATCAGGCTGCGCACGGTGCGGTCGACCGCATCCAGGTCCGCGTTGCGCGAGACTGCTTGCGCCTGATCCCGCCAAGCCAGCAGGCCGAACTGCACGCCCTGGCTGAGCGCGGCCGCCAGGAACCCGAGCACCACCAGCGCCGCCAAAACTTCCAGCAGGGTGAACCCGGCTTGGCTGTCGGGCGGACTACCTGTCTTCATGTGACCGGACCTGACAGTCGCCCTAGTCCCCGCCGAAGCCGGTGACTTCGACGCTGATGATGGACTCGGATTGGCACGCGGCGGCCCCGCCGCCCTGGTTCTGCGGCGCCGGACGCGGCCTGGTTGCCGGGGCCAAAGATCCGCGCGGTTGCATAGATGATCTCGCGGCCTGCCACGATCGAGGAGACGTCTTCCGGGGGCGGCGTTGAGTAACAGTTCACCCACGCTGCAGCCGGCCGGTGCGTCGGCGGTTAGCGCTGAATTGACGGGGGCAGCGTCTCGGTTGGGTCGCCAGCAACTTACCAGGGATCCAGTGTGGCGTTGAACACACGGGTCTCCCCGCTGCGGAAGTTCCGATATCGACGCCAGCATAGACCAGCGCCGGCTGGTTGTCCCCCGCATGCAGCGTAGTGAAGGCGGTATCCGGCCCGAAGGCGAACTCGGTGAGAAACGCCGAGCCGTTTGTACCGAAGATACCCTGCGTGCCGTTGATCGCGCCTGTCGATCAATGCGAGCAGTGATCGCCCTGCGGCAGCCTCGCGACAGCCATACCATATAGGTGAAGCGCGCGCCGCCAGCGGACGCCGTCGCACCCTGTCACGCAACAGGCGGCAAATGAACACGATACCAGAATAAATGATGCAATAGGACAAAACGCCCCTTGGGCGAGGGCTGCCAATAGCGCTTGCGCGCCGGTCCGGCCGGCGCCCATGATCACTACATGTTTGCCGTTGACGAAGCCGCTGCCGCCGCCATCCGCCGGGTGTTCACCGAGGAAGGCGAGCTATCCGCTATCATCGAACTGCGCCGCCGGTTCCCTGGCGACGCAGTCGGCCCGCGGGCGCGAGAGTGCGTCCGCATCATCGCCGGGTTGACCCCGCCGCCAGAGCCCACGGACCGCGTCGTTCCACTGCGGCCGCGTCGATCACAGCCGCCAGGACAGCGGCCTCGGCAAGTCTGACTGCCAAGGGCAGGACGGTGCACCCAAAGGCTAAATTGCAGGGTTATCGGGCGACCCGCAGGGAACCGCGCTAGAGGTTCGCGGCCAACGCGAGGCTGGATCGAGAGCCCATGGAACAGGCTCATCGCCGTGCCTCCACGGTGCCATTGGCAACCGCCATCGTCGCCGTCGAACGCGCCCGGTCGCCGTTTCGTGCCACCAGCAATACAAAATGCCGCATCTAACCGGGGTACCCGGACCTCGACCCGCGAGTCCACGATGATTGACAGTGACACTTTCGTGAGGCAGAAGCCGCCTCAGCCTATCTTTGCGCTTCCTCTTGGCGGCATTTCACATGCAGATCCTTGCATCAGACACGGATAGCCCCATTCGCCCCGCAACCGTGCGCCGCAGTTCCGTTCGTCCAACGACGCTGCCTAAGACCCCTGCCCATTTGGTTGCCGGTCGGTCCGGCTTGTCCACAGGCGTTGAGCACTTTATCAGTCAGCCCGTCACCCGCCTCCGCGGGCGCTTCGCGGGCGCCGGAACGGCTTTTCCTGGCTGTGGGATCACCGACGGCGCTTGGCTGGTGTGACACACGGACCGGGTGTACGAACCCTTCTAACGCTGCTGCGACAGCAGGGGCGCAAAATTTCTGCGTCGCCGCTTGGAAGCTGGCCCGTGTATACGACGCCCAGTGGTCACCGGCGAGCGTGACCGAATGACCAAAGGACCAAGGCGGATCGTCAACCCGTCCAAGGCTACGGCCCGATGCAGACGCGAGCGCAACTCAGGTGACTGGACGACCCAACGATACGGCGGAGACACGCCGATGACATCCGCTGACGGACGCCGATCATGACCACTCAACCGACGCCGCAAGGCCTGTACGACCCGCGCAACGAGCACGATGCCTGCGGCGTCGGCTTCGTGGTCAATATCAAGGGTCGTAAGTCGCACGACATCATCCGGCGTGGGCTGCAGATCCTGGTCAACCTCGATCACCGCGGCGCGGTTGGCGCGGACCCGCTGATGGGCGACGGCGCCGGTTGCCTGATCCAGACCCCCGACGCGCTGTTGCGCCATTGGGCCGCCGAACAAGGGCTGTCCCTGCCCGAGCCCGGCCGCTACGCCGTCTGTATGACCTTCCTGCCGCGAGACGAGAAGGCAAGGCATTTCGCCATCAAGCTGGTCGAGCACTACGTCGAAGCCGAAGGCCAGACCCTGCTCGGCTGGCGCGACGTGCCAACGGACCTCACCGGCCTCGGCGTCCATGTCATCGACACGATGCCGGTGATTCGCCAACTGATCGTGGTCGCGAACCCGGCGCTGACCGACCAGGATGATTTCGAGCGCAAGATACTCACCATCCGCAAGCAGGCGCTGAACATCGTTCACGCGCTGGCGGATGAGCGCGACCCGCCCGACCTGCCTGGCCTGACCATGTTCTACATCCCGTCCTTCTCGACGCGGACGGTGGTCTACAAGGGCCTGCTGCTGGCCCCCCAGGTCGGCAAATTCTACCAGGACCTGTGCAATCCGCTGACCGAGTCAGCCCTGGCGCTGGTGCATCAGCGCTTCTCGACCAACACGTTCCCGTCCTGGCGCCTGGCCCACCCATACCGCTTCATCGCCCATAACGGCGAGATCAACACCGTCCGCGGCAACGTCAACTGGATGTACGCCCGGCGGCATACGATGTCGTCCGACCTGCTGGGCCACGACCTCGACAAGATGTGGCCGATCATCCCGCACGGCCAGTCGGATACCGCCAGCATCGACAATGCGCTCGAGTTGCTGGTCGCCGGCGGGTATTCGCTGGCCCATGCCATGATGATGCTGATCCCGGAGGCATGGGCGGGCAACCCGCTGATGGACCCGGATCGGCGGGCCTTCTACGAGTATTCCGCCGCGCTGATGGAACCCTGGGACGGGCCGGCGGCGATCGCGTTCACCGATGGCCGGCAGATCGGCGCGACGCTCGATCGCAACGGCCTGCGCCCCGCGCGCTACGTGGTCACCGACGACGACCACGTGATCATGGCCTCGGAAGTCGGCGTGCTGCCGGTTCCCGAGGAGAACATCGTCCGCAAGTGGCGGCTTGAGCCCGGCAAGATGCTGCTGATCGACCTCGATCAGGGCCGCATCATCGATGATGCCGAGATCAAGCGCGATCTCGCCGCTGCCCACCCGTACGCCGAGTGGCTCAGGGCGACCCAGGTCAAGCTTCATGACCTGCCGGAGCCGGAACTGGCGCCGTCGCTGCTGAACGACCCGGCGGTGATGCTCAACCAGCAGCAGGCGTTCGGCTACACCCAGCAGGACATCCAGTTCTTCCTGGAGCCGATGGGACGCGACGGCGATGACCCGATCGGCTCCATGGGCAGCGACACCCCGATCGCGGTGCTGTCGAAGAAGCCGCGGCTGCTCTACAACTATTTCAAACAGAACTTCGCCCAGGTCACCAACCCGCCGATCGATCCGATCCGCGAGGCGCTGGTGATGTCGCTGGTGTCGATGATCGGCCCGCGCCCGAACCTGCTCGGCCATCAGGCCGGCACGCATGACCGGCTGGAAGTGGTGCAGCCGATTCTGACCAATGGCGACCTGGAGAAGGTGCGTGTCATCGCGACGCTGGCCGGCGACACGTTCCGCACCCAGACCATCGACATCACCTGGCCGGCGGCCCAGGGCGCCGATGGTATGCAGCTTGCGCTGGATCGCGTATGCCTGGAAGCGTCCGACGCGGTGGGGATTGGCTACAACATCCTGATCCTGTCGGATCGCGCGGTCTCCGCCGATCGCGTGCCGATGCCCGCGCTCCTGGCGACCTCCGCCGTGCACCATCACCTGATCCGCAAGGGCCTGCGCACCAGCACCGGCCTGGTCGTCGAGACAGGTGAAGCGCGCGAGGTGCACCATTTCAGCGTGCTGGCCGGCTACGGTGCCGAAGCGATCAACCCGTATCTCGCCTTTGCCACATTGGAGCAGATTCGCGTCCAGAACGGGCTGAAGCTGACCGCGTACGAGGTGCAGAAGAACTACCTCAAGGCGGTGGGCAAGGGCATCCTCAAGGTGATGTCCAAGATGGGCATCTCGACCTACCAGTCCTATTGCGGTGCGCAGATCTTCGACGCGGTCGGCCTGTCCAGCGGCTTCGTGGAGAAGCACTTCACCGGCACGGCGACGCCGATCGAGGGCGTCGGCCTGGACGAGATCGCGCAGGAAGCGGTGCAGCGGCACCGCAACGCCTATGGCGACAACCCGATATACCAGGACATGCTGGACGTCGGCGGCGACTACGCGTTCCGCCTGCGCGGCGAGGACCACGCCTGGACGCCCGAAGCGGTGTCGCGGCTGCAACATGCCGTGCGCGGCAATTCGCTCGACGAGTACCGGGCGTTTGCGCGCACGATCAACGACCAGAGCGAGCGCCTGCTGACGATCCGTGGCCTGATGGAACTGAACTTCGCCGCCACGCCCGTGCCGCTGGACGAAGTCGAACCGGCGAAGGAAATCGTCAAGCGCTTCGCCACCGGCGCGATGAGCTTCGGCTCGATCAGCCGCGAGGCGCACACCACGCTGGCAATCGCGATGAACCGCATCGGCGGCAAATCGAACACCGGCGAGGGCGGCGAGGAATCGGATCGCTTCAAGCCGCTGCCCAACGGCGATTCCGCGCGCTCGGCGATCAAGCAGGTGGCGTCCGGTCGGTTCGGCGTGACCATTGAGTACCTGGTCAACGCCGACGACATCCAGATCAAGATGGCGCAGGGCGCGAAGCCCGGTGAGGGCGGCCAGTTGCCCGGCCACAAGGTGGACAAGAACATCGCGCGCGTGCGGCATTCAACGCCGGGCGTCGGGCTGATCTCGCCGCCGCCGCATCACGACATCTACTCGATCGAGGACCTGGCGCAGCTCATCTACGATCTGAAGAACGCGAATCCGCGGGCGCGCATCTCGGTCAAGCTGGTGTCCGAAGTGGGCGTCGGCACCGTGGCCGCCGGCGTCGCCAAGGCGCGCGCCGACCATGTCACCATCGCCGGCTTCGACGGCGGCACGGGGGCCAGCCCGCTGACCTCGCTGACCCATGCCGGATCGCCATGGGAAATCGGCCTCGCCGAGACGCAGCAGACTCTTGTGTTGAACGAACTGCGCGGCCGGGTCGCGGTGCAGGTCGATGGCGGGCTGCGCACCGGCCGCGACGTGGTGATCGGTGCGCTGCTCGGCGCGGACGAATTCGGCTTTGCCACCGGCCCGCTGATCGCCGCCGGCTGCGTCATGATGCGCAAGTGCCACCTGAACACCTGCCCGGCCGGCGTCGCCACCCAGGACCCGGTGCTGCGCAAGCGCTTCACCGGCACGCCGGAGCACGTCATCAACTACTTCTTCTTCGTCGCCGAGGAAGTGCGCGAGCTGATGTCGCAGCTCGGCTTCCGCAGTTTCAGCGAGATGGTCGGTCAGGTCGGCAGGCTCGACATGCGCCGCGCCATCGACCACTGGAAAGCGAAGGGCGTCGATCTCGGACGCATTCTGCATCAGGTACCGCCGCGTCCGGGCGTCGCGATCCAGAACTGCGAGCGGCAGGAACATAACCTGCACACCGTGATGGACCATGCCCTGATCGCCGCCGCGCAGCCGGCGATCGAGAACGGCACGCCGGTCCGCATCGAGCACGACATCCGCAACGTCAACCGCACGGTCGGCGCGATGCTGTCCGGCGAGATCGCCAAGCGCTACGGCCATGCCGGGCTGCCGGACGACACCATTTCGATCACGCTGCGCGGTACGGCCGGCGGCAGCTTCGGTGCGTTCCTCGCACGCGGCGTCAGCCTGGAGCTGATCGGCGACGGCAACGACTACGTCGGCAAGGGTCTGTCGGGCGGCCGCGTGGTGGTTCGCCAGCCGGAGGAAGCGCGCCGCAACCCCGCCGAGAACATCATCGTCGGCAACACGGTGTTGTACGGCGCGATCGCCGGCGAAGCCTATTTCGAGGGCGTCGCCGGGGAGCGTTTCGCGGTCCGCAATTCCGGCTCGGTCGCGGTGGTCGAAGGCTGCGGCGACCATGGCGGCGAGTACATGACCGGTGGGGTCGTCGTCGTGCTGGGCGAGACCGGCCGCAACTTTGCTGCCGGCATGTCGGGCGGGATCGCCTATGTCTACGATCCGGCGGGGCATTTCGATAGCCTGTGCAACAAGGACAGCGTCACGCTGGACCCGATCGGACCGCTTGATCCGTCCGGCAACGAGGCCGATCGGCCCCGGCAGCGCTCGGTCTCGGTCGAGGACAGCGGCATGGGCGACGTCCTGCGCTACGACGCGGAGCGGCTGCGTATCCTGGTTGAGCGGCACCTGCTGTTTACCGGCAGCGCGCGGGCGCGCACGCTGCTGGAGAACTGGGACACCGCACGCACGCATTTCGTGAAAGTGATGCCAATCGACTACCGCCGTGCCCTGATCGCGCTGCAGGCCGAGCGTCTGGCAAAGGCAGCGGCCGCCGACTGAGTTCGGTCGCCTTGGGGAATTCTCGCTATGGGCAAGCCCACCGGCTTTCTGGAGATCCAGCGTCGCGACCGCGGCTACGACAAGCCGGAATTGCGTCGCAAGACGTGGACGGAATTCGTCGAGCCGCTGCCGGAACCGGTGCTGGAACAGCAGGCGGCGCGCTGCATGGATTGCGGCATTCCGTTCTGTCACAACGGCTGTCCGGTCAACAACCTGATCCCGGACTGGAACAACCTGGTCTATCGCGACCAGTGGGAAGCAGCGCTCCGCACGCTGCATTCAACCAACAATTTTCCCGAGTTCACCGGCCGCATCTGTCCCGCGCCCTGCGAGGCATCATGCACACTGAACATCCAGGACACGCCGGTCACCATCAAGACGATCGAGTGCGCCATCGTTGATCGCGGATGGCAGGAAGGTTGGATTCGTCCACAACCGCCCGCGCATCGCACCGGCAAGCTGGTCGCCGTGGTGGGCTCGGGGCCGGCTGGCTTGGCGTGCGCGCAGCAGCTCGCGCGGGCGGGCCACGGCGTGACGCTGTTCGAGAAGTCTGATCGTATCGGCGGCCTGCTGCGCTACGGCATCCCCGACTTCAAGATGGAAAAGCCGCTGATCGACCGGCGCGTCGAGCAGATGGAAGCGGAAGGCGTGGTGTTCCGCACCGGCGTGGAAGTCGGCGTCGCGATCACCACGGAGTCGCTGCTGGCGGCGTTCGATGCGGTGGTGCTGGCCGGTGGCGCCGAGGCGCCGCGCGATCTGGATGTGCCGGGGCGCGAACTCGGTGGCATCCACTTCGCGATGGACTTCCTGGTGCAGCAGAACAAGCGCGGCGCCGGCGATGCTGAAGCGCAGGCAGCCCCGCGCGGCACGATCAGCGCCGCCGGGAAGCATGTCGTGGTGATCGGCGGCGGCGACACCGGAGCCGACTGCATCGGCACATCGATCCGGCAAGGCGCCGCATCCGTCACGCAGATCGAGATCCTGACGAAGCCGCCGGAGCGGGAGAACAAGGGGCTGACCTGGCCGGATTGGCCGCTGAAGCTGCGCACGTCGCCTGCGCACGATGAAGGGTGCGAGCGAGACTGGTCGGTGCTGACCAAGCGCGCGGTCGGATCTAACGGCGTTGTCGAAGCGCTGGAATGCGTTCGCGTCGAATGGCAGCCGGGCACCGATGGCCGCATGGCGATGATCGAGGCGCCGGGCAGCGCGTTCCGGCTGAAGGCCGATCTGGTGCTGCTCGCGATGGGGTTTGTCGGCCCGGTCCGGGCGGGGCTGCTTGAACAGGCCGGGGTTGCGCTGGATGCGCGCGGCAATGTGGCGGCGAACACGGCGGATTATCGCACTTCGGTCGCCAGGCTGTTCGCCGCGGGCGACATGCGGCGCGGGCAGTCGCTGGTGGTGTGGGCGATCCGCGAAGGCCGGCAATGTGCCCGCGCGGTCGATGCGCTCCTGATGGGAAGCAGCGACCTGCCGCGGTGATCGGCATTCAGGCGTGCTTGGGGCTCAGGAGGGGAACAGGGTCTGATTGTAGCTGATCTGCTTGACGCGATCCCAGGCGGCAAGGTCTTTCAGCCGCGCCAGCGGCAGCGAGGCCGAATAGGCGTTGATGATTGACAGATTGTCCTTGATGACGCCGCCATACCCCTGAATCCTCGCCGCGTCGGCGTCGGTCAGACCGTCCGTGGTCTGCACGATGACCGGGGCAGCTCGCAAATAGTCGATCAGTTCGGCCAAATACCGATCAAGCTTGCTGTTCGCCTTGGTATCGTGGCCAAGCAGGTAGGATTTGTCGCCGTCAAATCCCGCCCGTGCGACCCCGCCCAAGCCGTCCAATTCGGACGCGCGCGCCAGAGGCAGCTGGACGTGCGCCACTCCATCGGTGGAGAAGCCCACCACCGCGCCACCGATCCCGCTCAGTTGCGTGGTGAGCTCGGCGTCGGATGTGGGCGGCGCGGTCTCTACGATAACGGTAACGCTGGTCAGATATCCCATGCACTGACGCAAGCGCGGATCAATCTTCTCGGAAACTGGATCTTCCAAATCGCGTCCTCCGAAGCAAGGCCATTCGCTCGGCCGACCGCATGTGGATCAGCGTAGCGTCCGGCCAGCGCTTCCTTCAACAGCGTCTTCGCGGCGACCCACGAGGCTTCGCGGTCCCATCTGCAACAACGCCTCCATCCGGTCGAAGCCCAGGTCCAGCACCACGGCCAGTAGCCCGACCAGCGCCGCTCCCTGCACCACGTAGGCGAGATTCCCGCCTGCCAGTCCAACGATGATCGGCAGTCCGAGCGTCTTCACCCCGGCCGTCGAGGCGATCGCCGCGGTCCCCGTGTTGATGATCACGCAGGTCCGAACCCCGGCGATGATCGCGCCGGCCGCCAGCGGCAGCTCCAGGTGAAACAGCGTCTGGAACCCCGTCATGCCTGTCCCGCGCGCGGCCCCCATCAGGTCGGCCGGCACCGCCTCCAACCCCGCGACGGTGTTCTGCGCGACGGGCAGCAGCCCGTACAGCAGCAGCGCGATCACCGCGGGCCGAGCGTCATACCCCATGAGGGGCACCATCAGTGCCAGCACGGCGACCGGCGGGATGGTCTGGCTGGCCGCGAACAGCGAGTCGAACAGGCCCCGGAACGCCCGCCCGGCCGGCCGCGTGACGAACAGCCCCGCCGCGACGCCGATCACCACCGCAAGCCCGCTCGAAACCCCCACCAGCCAGACATGCGCCGCCAGCAGCGCAAGGAAGCTGTCCTGGTCATAGACCGGCCGCTGCAAGTCGGGGAACAGGAACGCAAACAACGGCCGCAGCGATGTCATGCCGGCCGCCAGCGCCATCAGCGACACGACCAGCCACGGCAGCGGATCGCGCAGCCAACGTGCAAAGTGCGTCATCCGCGGACCAGGCCCGCCAGCCCGACCACGCCCAGCGGAACGCCGTCATCATCCACCACCGCAAGGCGATCGGTACCGCGTGAAACCATCTCCGACAGCGCATGCCGCAACGACGCGGAGGCGACAACCGGCGCCCCCGGCGCTGTCTCCCCAGCGCGCACGCGAGACGAAACCGACTCCACCGTGAGCAACTTCAGCCCGTAGTCATCGCCACCAAGAAACGCGCGCACAAACGCGTTGGCCGGTGAGGCCAGCAGCTTCAACGGCGTGCCGATCTGCACCAGCCGGCCATGGTCGAGCAGCGCGATACGGGTGCCGAGCATCAGAGCCTCGTTCACGTCGTGTGTGACGAAGATGATCGTCTTGCCGGTCCGCCGATGGATGCGCAGCAACTCCCTTTGCAGAACACCGCGCGTGATCGGGTCCAGCGCACCGAACGGCTCGTCCATCAGCAGCACGTCGGGATCTGCCGCCAGCGCGCGCGCCACACCGACGCGCTGCTGCTGGCCGCCCGACAGCTGATGCGGAAATCGCGTGCCGATGACATCGGGATCGAGCTGCACCAGGAGCAGCAGCTCCCTGACCCGCTCTGCGATCTTCGCGCGCGGCCAACCCAGAAGACGCGGCACGGTGCCGATGTTGCGCGCCACGGTCCAGTGTGGGAACAGCCCGACGGACTGGATCGCATAGCCCATGCGCCGCCGCAGCGCGTCCACCGGCATCCGGCTGATGTCGTCTCCGTCCAGTCGGATCGTGCCCAAGGAGCAGTCTTCCAGCCGGTTCATCAGCTTCAACGCGGTGGACTTGCCGCTACCGGATGCGCCGACCAGCATCAACATCTCGCCCGGCTGCACGGCAAGCGACAGCGCATCCACCGCCTTCGTCTCACCGTACAGCTTGGTCACACCGTCGAAGGTGATCATGCCGCCCTCGGCTGACTGGCCGCGGCCAGCGCCTTCAGCAGCCCGTCAACCACGGTGGCGAGCAGCACCACCGGGATGGCGCCAAGCAGCACCAGGTCCAGCGCATCCGCGAACAGACCCTGGAACATGATCGCGCCCAAGCCGCCGGCGCCGATCAGCGCGGCGACGCTCGCCAGGCCGACCGCCTGCACCACGGCGATGCGCAGACCCGCCAGCACCAACGGCAGCGCCAGCGGCACCTCGACCTGCCAGAGAGACTGTCGCCGGCTCATGCCCATGCCGCGTGCCGCGTCGAGCACGCTGGCGGGGACGCCAGCGAGACCCGCCGCCGTGTTGCGCACGATCGGCAGCAGGGCGTACAGCACCAGCGCAATCACCGCCGGCGCCGGACCCACGCCACTGATCCCGATTCGGCCGAGCGCCGGCATTGCCTCGGCCAGCCGCGATAGCGGCGCCAGCAGCAGCCCGAACATCGCCAGCGACGGGATCGTCTGGAGGATGTTCAGCGACGGAAACACGATGCGCCGCACGTGCGCCCGTCGGTGCGCCGCGATGCCCAGCGGGATACCGATCAACGCGGCAGGGATCACCGCGCCTGCAACCAGCTCAATATGCCGAAGCAAGGCGGCCAGAAACGCATCGCGCTGTCCGTCGTATTCGCGCATGATCGAGAGCTGGTCAGTGACTCCGATCGCGATCAGCGCGGCGAGCGGCAGCAACGCCACAGTCCCGGCGAGCAGCGACGGCAGCGCGCGCAGCCGCAATCGGGATACGGCATCGGCCGCCGCCAGTAGCGCGCAGACCACGACGATCCAATAGCCCGCACCAAGCGACGTCCGCGCCATCGCCGGCGACGACGCGGCAAGCGCGTCCGCGCACCGGCCGGCAATCCAGCTCAACCCGGCGATGACGCCTCCCGCTGCCGGGGGCGCCAGCCAATACAGCGTCGGCCGTCGCAACAACGGGACGATGGCGAGAACGACGCCGGCCCCTCCAAACAACACAACGGGCAGCGTCGCATCGGACAGGTGCACCGCGGACCAAAGTCCGATGGGCGCGCCAGAGAGCAGCCGGTTCTTCGCGTGTGCCACGATGGCCAACGATGCAGCGCCCGCGACCGCTACGACAAGCAACAGAGTCTGCACCGGATTCCACCGCGGCGACGTGGACACGTCGCTCAACCAGCCAGCCCCTTCGCGGTCAGGAACTCCCGTGCCACCTGCTGCACGGACTGCCCTTCCACCTGAATCCTCTCGTTCAGCGCACGCAGTACGGCGATGCTCACGCAGCCAAAAACCGGCGACAGGATGGCCGGAACGACCGGACAGTGTGCCAGAGCGGCTTCGCGGATCACCGGGGCCGGCGCGTAAACGATCTGCGCTGTCTTGGTGTCCTGCATGACGACAAGGCTCAGCGCGTCGATCGCACCGTCGGTGGTGTAGACCATCGCGGCATTGATGTTCGATATCCCCTCCGCGGCGGCACGCATCATGGCGGATGTTTCGCCACCGGCCAGCACCAGCAGTTGCTGGTCGCGAAGCTTGAACCCGTAGGTGGCTTCGAACGCGGGCAGCGCTGCCGGGCTCTGCACGAACTCCGCCGAGGCGGCAAGGCGAACGTTCCCCCCCAGCCTGACCCAGCGCGCAAAATCCTCCATCGTGGCAAGGCTGTTGGCCGCAGCGACATCGCCGCAAAGCGCGATCGCCCAGGCGTTGGAGGCGTCCGCCGGCTGCAGCCACACGATCCCGTTCGGCTTGTCGAGATCGCGGACGCGCGCGTAGCCGGCCTGTGCACTCTTCCAAACCGGATCGGCATCCTGATGAAAGAAGAACGCACCGTTCCCAGTGTATTCCGGATACAGGTCGATCTCGCCAGCAAGCAGAGCGGAGCGCACGATCTGCGTCGTCCCAAGCCGCAGCCGATCGGCCGTCGGCACGCCCTTGGCCGCAAGCGCCAGCATCATCGTCTGGGCGAGCAGCGCGCTCTCGATGTCCAGCTTCGAGCCCACCCGTAACGGCACCGCGCCTGCCGCAACCCCAACCGCCGCACCCAGCGTCGTGCCCAACACAACGCGGCGAGACAGCCGAGCAGCCATCACCCCGACAGCCGCCCGCCGCTCGAAGCTCATGCGGGTTCCAGCTGCTCCAGCAAGGTCGGAATCAGCTCGGAAACAGTGGGGTGAATGCCCATCTCCCACTGCAGCAACTTGACGGGCGCATCGGCGTACATCGCGGTCATGATGACGTGGACCACCTCGTCGCCGCCGGTGCCGAGGATCGCCGCGCCAAGAACCCGCTGCGTCTCCCGGTCCACCACGATCTTCATCAGGCCCTTGGTCTCGCCCTTCTCGATCGCCCGCGCGACCTGCGTCATCGGCAGCCGGCCAACCAGCAGGGACCGGCCGCTTCGGCGGGCCTGGGTCTCGGTCAGCCCGACCCGGCCCAGTGGCGGATCAATATACAGCGCGTACGCCGGAATCCGGTATGCGACGCTGCGCGTCCCGCCGTCCAGCAGATTGTCCGCCACGATTTCGTAGTCGTTGTACGACGTGTGGGTGAAGGCTCCGCGGCCGTTGCAGTCGCCCAGCGCCCAGATGCCCGGCACGTTGGTCCGCAGGTGATCGTCCACCTGGATGAAGCCCTTCGCGTCGGTCTGGACCCCGGCGGCGGGCAGATCGAGATCGTCGGTGTTTGGCCGCCGCCCGGTGGCGACCAGCAGGTGCGATCCCTCGATCGTCATCCCGGCGGCGCCCTGAGCGACCTCCGCGGCAATGCCGTCGCCACGCTGCTCCACGCGCAGGATATTCGCGCCCAGGAGGATCTCGATTCCCTCGTCGCGCAGGATGCCATGGATCGCCGCCGCGATGTCCGGGTCTTCGCGGCCAACCAACTGCGGGCCATGTTCAACCACGATCACCTCGCTGCCGAAGCGGCGGAATATCTGCGCGAACTCCAGTCCGATATAGCTGCCGCCGAAGATCACCAGCCGGCGCGGCAGCACCTCCAGGTCCAGGATCGTGTGGTTGGTGAGAAAGCCCGTTGCGGCCAGCCCGGGGATCGGCGGCACCACCGGCCGGCCGCCGACATTGACGAACAGGCGTTCGGCCTCCAGTACCGACGCCCCGACGCGAACGGCGCGGTCCGACACGAACCGCGCGTGTCCGCGAATCAGGTCGCAGTTCTCCGCATTCCGCAGCGACGCTTCGCCCCGCGCGCGCTTGGCCTCAACGATCGCATCCTTCCGCGCCTTGACCCGGCGCATGTCCACGCCGACGGAACCCTCGAGCGCGATGCCGTACTCGGCGGCACGGCGCGCCAGATGTGCCGCATAGGCGCTTGCCACCAGCGTCTTGGTCGGGGTGCAACCGGTGTTGGTGCAGGTCCCGCCGATCAGGCCACGCTCGATGACCGCCACGTGCATGCCGGTGGCGGCCATGCGCCGGGCCAGGAAGGGGCCGGCCTGGCCGGTGCCGATGATGATCGCATCGTAACGCGCCATCGCGGTCCTCCCGTTGCAGATCGCCGCGTGCCCGGGGGAGCTGGCCGGCGAACCGGTGTCGCGAGGCCGCGCCCGGGTGCGTTTCGGACAGATTGCCCTATGAGCGGTCGCGCCAACCCAAAGCGAGACACAAAGCGCTGAGGGGCGGCGCCAGTCGCTCTAGAACAGCCGCCGCCACCACGGCGTCGGGGGCTCCGCTGTCTGAGCCGCTACCTCGCCCGCCGGTTCATGGTCCGGGTCAGCCGAAGCTTCCTCCGCGCCGCCATGCGCCGGTTCGGCGCCATTGCCACTGGAATCGCCCTGCGCCGGCTCGCCGCCGTTCGCAGCGCGGTCGCCACGGGGGCCGCCATGGGCCGGCGCCTCCAGCTCCAGGGCGCGATGCCAGAATTCCTGGTCCCGGCCGCTCGGGGAGCCCGCTTCTTGCCATAGGGCGTAGGCACGTTCGCGAATCCGCCGCTGAAGGTCTCGGTCGTGATCTGACATGCTTGCTCATTCCCTTGTTGTGTGGTCGCAGTTACGCGAAGGCCGGAGCGGTGGTCCGCGCCTCCTGCACCAGATTTCCAACCCTTCATACCTCAAGCCGCGGCAAAGGCACGACCACCTGTCCGTGCGGATTGCGCGACGCCCCGTCCCGACCGCAAAAGGAGCCATTTTATGAAGGCAGCCGATGTTTTCCGTACGCTGGCCGCGATCCGCGCGCGGGCGCCGCTGGTCCATAACATCACGAATCTGGTGGTCACCAACACCACGGCGAACGCCCTGCTGGCGATCGGCGCCTCGCCCGCGATGGTGGAAGCATCCGACGAGGTCGAGGCGTTTGCCCGGGTCAGCGACGCGCTGGTGGTCAATCTCGGCACGCTGACATCGCCGCAGGCCGCGGCGATCAAGCTTGCGGTGGCCGCCGCCGTCTCCGCCGGTAAGCCGTGGGTGCTCGATCCGGTCGCTGTCGGCGCGATCGCCTACCGGACCGGCATCGCCCACCAGCTTCTGGCCTGTCGCCCGACCGCGATCCGCGGCAACGCGTCCGAAATCCTGGCCCTGGCGGGCGAGGCCGGCGCCGGACGCGGCGTCGATTCGGCGGCGGGGGCGGAGGCGGCTCTGGGTTCGGCTCGCGTGCTGGCGGAACGGACCGGGGCGGCGGTCGCGATCACCGGCGCGACCGACTACGTGACCGACGGTACGCGAGTCGCGACGGTCGGCAACGGCCATCCGATGATGACCCGGGTCACCGGTCTTGGCTGCACGGCGACGGCGATTCTGGGTGCATGTGCCGCGGTGGAGTCCGATGGCCTGGCCGCCGCCGCCCACGCGCTGACGATACTGGGGGTGGCCGGGGAGATCGCCGCCGAGCGGGCGCGCGGGCCGGGCTCGTTGCAGATGGAAATCCTTGACGCGCTCTACGCCCTGGATGAGGAAACACTGAACCGCCGGGCGCGCCTGGCGATGGAGGACACGGAGTAGGCACGAATGCGAGGTCGAAGAACGTTTCTGCTGGCGGCTCTGGCGGTGCTTGCGACCCCGCTGCGGGCGTCACGGGCCCAGCCATACGGCGGCCCGCCGCCGGGCTACCCGCCGCCCGGATATCCGCCGCCGCGCCCCGGGTACCCCGGGCCTTACCGGCCACCCATGCCGCCGCCGCGCTACGAGCCGCGCCCGCCGCCACCGCCTGGGTACTATCGCGGACGTTGGGTTCCCGGCCATTGGCGCTGGAACGGCTACCGCTGGATGTGGGTTCCGGGCGGCTGGCGGTAACTGAGGCGGCTACCGCTCGGGGGTTGGCGGCAACGACGGGGTAGGGCGGACAAGTCCTTGCGCCGTCCGCCATTCCCACCGACCGCACCGTAGCTCGACCGGCGGTGCCGCTCGCGGTGTCGTTGCCCGCCCGGGTCACCCAGGCAGCGTCCTGGCCGTCCTTGCTACACGACCGCGGTCGGCAGCGCCTTCCCGCCGAACTGCGCGGCGAGATTCGCCAGCACCAACTCCCCCATCGCGATCCGCGTCTCCACCGTGGCGCTGGCGCGGTGCGGCTGCAGCACGACGTTCTCCATGGACCGCAACGCCTCGGGCACGTCCGGCTCATGCGCGAATACGTCCAGCCCAGCGCCGCTCAGCCGGCCCTCGGTCAGCGCGGCGACCAGCGCCGGTTCGTCCACCACGCTGCCGCGGGCGACGTTGACCAGGATGCCGTCCGGCCCGAGCGCGTCCAGCACCGCGGCATTGACGATGCTGCGCGACTGCGGCCCGCCCGCCGCGGCGACGACCAGCACGTCGGAGCATCGCGCCAGCTCTTCCAGCGGCGACACGAACCGGTGGGGCACGTCCGGCAGCGCGCGCAGATCGGTGTAGGCGATCGGCATGCCGAACGCCTCGCCCCGCCGCGCGATCGCCCGGCCGACCCGGCCAAACCCCACGATGCCAAGCCGCTTGCCGCTGACCTTGCGCGCCAGCGGCAGCCCTCCCGTCGGCCAGCGTCCGTCGCGCACAAACCGGTCGCCGACGCAAATCCGCCGCGACACGGCGAGCAGCAACGCCAGCGCCATGTCCGCGACATCCTCGGTCAGCACGTCGGGCGTCGTCGTCACCCGGATGGCGCGTGCCTTCGCGCGTTGCAGATCCACCGCGTCGGTGCCGATCCCGTTGATGGCGATGATCTCCAGCGCGGGCAGTGCGTCGACCAGCTGGTTGCTGGCGCCGATGCCGCCGCCGGTGACGATCGCCCGCACGCGCGGCGCGGCGGAGGCGACCAGGGCAGCGGAGTCCGGCGCTTTGAAGGGGCGGTGCACGGTGTAGGCGTCGTCCAGCCGCACCTCGATCTCCGGCATCATCGCTTCCAGCAGCAGGATCTCCGGCTTGGCGGCATCGCTTCCCATCGTCCCCTCCATCGGCGTTGACCCCAAGACTAACGCGCCCCGCGCGCCGCCCCCGTTCAGGAAATCGCGTTTGGACGCGACAACGGCCCGGGACCAGGATCGCCGCACGAGGAAACATCCGGGCCGCGCCCCGGCAAACACCCCCGGGCTGCAGCCCGGTGAACATAAGGAAGCAGCACCCATGCTTTCCGACGCGCCCCGCTACCAGGGCCGCTGGGCCAGGCTGATCCCGATCGCCTTCATCACCTACAGCCTGGCCTACGTTGACCGGGCCAACTACAGCCTCGGCGCGGCGGGCGGCATGGCGAAGGACCTGGGGATCACCGCGCAGGCGTCGGCGCTGCTGGGCGCGCTGTTCTTCCTCGGTTACTTCTTCTTCCAGATTCCCGCCGCGATCTACGCCGAGCGCCGCAGCGCCAAGCGGCTGATGTTCTGGAGCCTGATCTTCTGGGGCGTCTTCGCCACCCTCACCGGCGTGATCAGCGACATCAGGCTGCTGTACATCGACCGCTTCCTGCTCGGAGTCATGGAAAGCGTGGTGCTGCCGGGCATGCTGATCTTTCTCAGCCATTGGTTCACCAAGGCCGAGCGCTCCCGCGCCAACACGTTTCTGATTCTCGGCAATCCGGTGACCGTGCTGTGGATGTCGGTCGTCTCCGGCTATCTGGTCAATTCGCTGGGCTGGCGCGGCATGTTCATCGTCGAAGGCGCGCCGCCGATCATTTGGGCCTTCGTCTGGTGGCGGCTGGTGGACGACGAGCCCGCGCAGGCCACCTGGCTGGACCCCGCCGAGCGCGATCAATTGGCCCGCACTCTGCAAGCCGAGCAAAAAACCATCAGGCCGGTGCGGAACTACGGCGAGGCGTTTGGCAGCATGGTCGTGATCATGCTGGCTATCCAGTATTTCTGCTGGAGCGTCGGCGTCTACGGGTTCGTCATCTGGCTCCCCTCGATGCTGAAGGCGGCCGGCAGCGTCGGCATCGTGGAGGTGGGCTGGTTGTCCGCGGCGCCGTATCTGCTTGCGACGATCCTCATGATCGGCGCTTCGATGGCGTCGGATCGCGTCGGCAGGCGCAAGCCGTTTGTCTGGACCTTTCTGCTGGTGGGCGCGGTGGCGTTCTATGGTTCCTACCTGCTTGGCACCTCCAACTATTGGTTCAGCTTCGCCTTGCTGGTGATCGCCGGCGGCGCGATGTACGCGCCGTACGGACCGTTCTTTGCCTTCATCACGGATGTTCTGCCGCGCAACGTCGCCGGCGGAGCGATGGCGCTGATCAACAGCTTCGGTGCGCTGGGTTCTTTTGTCGGCGCCTATGCCGTCGGTTGGCTCAACGGCGCGACCGGAGGGTCCGGCGCATCCTACCTGGTGATGGCCGGATGCCTGCTGGTTGCCTCGCTGCTGACGCTGCTGGTGCGCAGCCCGGCCACGGCGCCTGCCGCCGCTGCCCGGGGCTTGGTCTCGCGGTAGCCCGCGTCTATTTGGGATGGTCGCTCGGCGCCTGGCTGGCATCGTCGCTGGCCGGCGTATCGGCGGCCTTGCGCTGCCATTCCTTCACCCACTGCTCGCGCTCGGAAGATATCGTCGCTTCGACATTGCCGACGAAGTCACCCCAGCGGTCGCGCCGCTTGTCCGTCGGCACCAGCTCCCAGCCGCAGCGCAGGTAGCGCAGCCGGCGCGCGGTGAGTTCGTACATCTGCGCCATGGTGCTGAACCGGGAGGCGGCGACATAGGACCCGACCAGCCCTGATACCGTTCCCATAACCCCGACCAGCCCGCCCATCGCCAGCAGCTTTGGAAATGCGGCGGCGACGCCGGCGCAGGCTGCCCCCAGCATCCCCAGCCACACCAGGCCTTCCCGCCAGCGGGACGCGGCGCGACGGTAGTCGTCCGAACGGCGTTCATACCAGGCGACCTGCCGCTCGACCCGGGCCGCCAGGTAGTCGTCCGGCGCCATTTCGTCCGTCGGGATCGTGTCGGTCGCCGTGGCCTTTAGCGCCGGTGCCGGACACCCGATGACCGTGTCGCCCTCGATCGCCGATGCCGCCTGCAGCAGCTTTTCGCTGCGATCCGCGCCGTCATATGGCGCCGTTCGGACGGCATATTTGAACGCCTCCGATTTCAGGGTTTCGGCAACCGCGCGCGCCAGCAGCCAGTCGCGTTGCGAAGACGGGCTCACGACCTCCCGGCCCAGCAAGGCGGCCCAGGCGCTGAACAGCGTCGCGAGGCCGGCGCAGATCTGGCCCGCGTGCTGCAAGGCGGGGCTGGCGCTCATCGCCGCCGCGCCGGACGGCTGCGCGGCGGCGATGAGCGCCCATAATCCGTTGCTCATCTGCGCGGCGGCGAAGCCAAGCAAAGCGGCGGCGATCAGCAGCACGAACATCCAGGCCCGCCCGCGGTCCAACCGTTCCTTGCGTGACTCGGCAGCCGCGTTCCAGCGTGCGTGCGAGGTCCAGACAATGGAGAGCGGGTCGTCTGCCACTTTTGTTGGTCCAATTCAGCGCGCAACAGGTTACCCAGGGGGACGGCAACCGAGAAGACAGAACACCTTCCAAATCGCGGTGACCGTACCGATATGCCGGGGGCGTTACTGTCAGACGTCGTTTGGATAAGCTAAGGAGTGATCGGACGGCAGGGAAGGCGGAATGTTTCCATTTGATGACGCTCGCGGGCGGGCGCCCGATGAGGCACTCCGACGAGCGATCGGCCCTCGAGCATTGTTGGCCGCCGGCACAATCCTTCTCGGCGCCATGGCGGCGGACCCGGCCGTCGCCCAACAGCAGACGTTCAACAACGCGAACACGCTGCAACTGAACAATGTAATCTGTAGCGGTCCGGCGGGCGGCGCCGGCCCTGGCCTCGGTCCCAACCTCGCGGCGATTTGCGCGGCACGAGCCAGGGCGGGCGTCCCGCTGGACGTGTCCGGCGCCGGCATCATCAGCTCCGTGCCGCCTTCGACCGAACAGCGGCAGCAGCAGCGCGACCAGGAACTCGCCGAGGCGGAGGAGAAAGGCTCAGGCGGCAGCGCGGACATGCAGCGCTTCCGGCTGTTCGGCGATACCAGCCTGGCGCTGTCGATCGGTGCTGACAGCGTGGTGCATCCGTCCAACGCCTACGAAGAGCCGTTCCACGCGTCGAGTTCTGCTGTGACCGTCGCCGTGAACACGCATCCATTGAGCTGGCTCAATTACGGGCTGGGGTTCACCTATCAGCACTACGCCGGAAGCTTCGAGGATCTCGGCGGCTTCAATATCAACACCTACCGTCCGTTCCTGTTTGCGACCGTCACGCCCGCCAATGGCATGTTCATCGATGCCACGCTGGCCTATGCGCGTATCGGCAACACGCGCGACCGTGGCGCGAACGTCATGCTTGGCAATACGATGGTGTCACGTGGGATTGCGGCCGGCACGCCGGGCGAGAACGGCTACACCGGCAGTATCCTGTCCGGGTACGACCGCCAGTTCGGCAGGCTGACGATCGGTCCGCGGCTCGGGTTCAACGTCGGAACCTGGAACATGCCAGCCTACCAGGAGACCGGAAACACCGGGTTAGAGCTGCGTTATCAGGCGGTGACCCAAAGCTCGCTGCAATCGACGCTCGGCGGCGCGGCGAGCATGGTGTTCCCGACCGCGTTCGGCGCGGTGGTATCCACTGTCACGGCGGGCTGGGTGCATGAGTTCGAAGCGTATTCGCAGCTGATCCACGCGCAGTTCGTGCAGGCGCCGGGCTCGCCGTTCTTCACCTACAGCAGCCAGAAGCCGGCCGCCAATTACGGCGTCCTGGCTATTACCGTGTCCACTGCGTTGCCCGGCGGGGCGCGACCCTACGCGACGTTCGGGACGCTCCTGGGCAACGGCGTCTATCAGAGCTACGGCGGCATGGTCGGCGTGACGTTCGGCTGGTAGGGCGCGGCGTTCAGGATAGCGGGCCAGGCGCGTTCCCAACAGCAGACATGATCGAAGCCAGGCACGACGATCAGCGTGCTGCCAAGCTGCCGGGCAGGCTCGGCCATGAGCGCCGGCGGCACGACTCGGTCCTCGGCGCCGGCATAGTGCGTCTGGCCGATGACAGGCGGAAGCGTCCCGCCGTCCGTCGGATTAAGTGAGCCTGCCAGATCATCGTGCGCGACGGCGCTTGCCCATATCCTGGTGTCCAGAATTGCTGCAACGGTGACCACAAACACGGTTTGCGGGATCTCGCGCGCGAGCAACACAGCCAGCGTGCCGCCGCCGCTGTGGCCGAACCAGCCGACGGCGGGATAGCCTTCGGCGGCCATCTGCTGGCGCACCACCGACGCCATGCTGGCGACGACGTCGCCGGAATATCGGTCGGTCGTCCACAATCGTGCGGAGCATGCGGGATCAGCGCTGATGCCATCGTAGCAGGGCCGTCCGACATAGACGGACCGCGCGGGGTCTTGCGCCATGAGCCGCAGCACCAGGGCGTTGCGTGGCGTCGGATCGACCGCTGGCTGCCCGGCGATCCACGGCGAGCCATCGCCATCGACGTAAACGTGAAGCACGGAGGCCGATGCGCCATCGGTGCGATACAGCACGTGCCGGAACCCCGCGCCCGTCACCACCGTTCGATGCAGCCCGAGCGCCGCTGCCTGCGCGTCGAAGCGTGCTGACGGCGACGCGCACGAGGCCAACGCGAGGACGGCGGCTATCGTAGGGCGGATAAGCGAAGCGCCATCCACCACCGTGCCGCACCGGCGGATGGTAGTTCGCCGATCCGCCCGCCGACGCTTCATCGTGTCCGCCAGCCGGAGCAGGTGGCGCGCGAAGGCTCGCCGTTGCCGATGTAGTAGGCCCACTCATCGGCGCTCATGTTGCGCCCCTGCCGCGCGCACAGGCTGTCGATGATGTGCTGCGGGTCGGCCCAATACAGGCTCACCTGCTGCGTGTCGCCGACAGCGAGCAGCCTTCCGTCCGGCGTAAAGGCGACGGTCGTGATCGGGCGGTCGCGCTCGAAGCGCGATACCTCGTCGCCGCTGGCGACGGCGAATAGCCGCGCCGTGTCGTCGTCGTTGACCGTCGCCACAAATTGGCCATCGGGGCTGAACGACACGTTGTTGACGGCCTGGTCGCCCTGGCTGAGGCGATGCTGTTCTTCGCCGGTGGCGACATCGATCAGCCTGGCGGCGCCGTCCTCGCCGCCGGTGGCCAGCAGACGTCCGTCCGGGCTGAAGGCGACGGCGAGCACCTTGCCGTCGCCCTTGATGCGCAAGGTTTCCTGGCGGGTGGCGACATCGATGATCCGCGCAGTTTTGTCTGCGCTGGCGGTGGCGAGCAGCCGACTGTCGCGGCTGAAGGCGAGGTCATTGATAAGGCCGCCGCTATGAAACGTCCCAGGTTCTGACTGGCCCTTCAGCGCGACGAGTTGCACCGTGCCGTCGTCCGCAGCGACTGCCAGCCAGTTGCCGTCGTAACTGAATTGGACGAGCGTCACCGCCCGGGGAAGCTGGATCGGCGGAACAACGTCGCTGCCCGTTCTGGCATCGACCACCCGAGCCGTGCGGTCGCCGCCGCCGCTGGCCATCCACGCGCCGTCAGGGCTGAAGTCCACCGACCTGACCGGTCCCTGGTGCCTGACCTGCACCGTCGGGCCGATGCTCAGAGTCCCCGCAAACGGTGCGGGAGCGGTCGCCGGCAGCGGCGCGGGCGTGGTCGGCGGCACCGGCGCGGGCGCTGTCGCCGCAAGTGGCGGGTCGGTTACCGCGACTCGCGGCATGATCTCCATCGCCTCGGCCGTTCCATCCGCCAGCGCGACCGCCAGCTTCCGGCCATCAAGGCTCAGGATCGCCTCGCAGGGGGGCGCCCGGAAGAAGATCGGGGGAAATTCGCGGCCATCCGACAGCCGGACGATCGAAACCTGGCCGGCGTTTGCCGCCACGGTGCCATGGCCGTCGCAGGCGCCGTCCGCCGCGCTGGTGATCGCCATCAACCGGCTGTCGCCGCTGATCGAGATGCTGCGCACCGGCTTGTCCGGCTGGATCTGCGTGAAGTCGATGCCGTTCGCCGTATCCACCAGCCGCACGAGCGATTCGCCCTTGCCGCTCGCCGTGGCGAGCAGACGCGCGCTGACCCCCGGTCGCGGATTGAACGCCACCTTCATCACCACGCCGTCATGGGCGATGCGCGCCACCTCCCGTCCGGTCCTTGTGTCGATCAGCCGCGCCGTCTCGTCCAGGCTGCCGGTGGCGAGCAGCTTGCTGTCCGCGCTGAAATCGATGCTGCGCACGCCAAGGTCGTGCACCACCTCGGCGACCTGACCGCCGGTCTGGGCATTGAACAGCCGGACCCGCCGATCGAGGCTCGCGGTTGCCCACCAATGACCGTCGGAGCTGAACGCCACCCGGCGCACGGTGCCGCCATGGACCACCGGCGCGACGACATCGGCCCCGGTTTCCATGCTAACCATCCGCGCGGTCCGATCCGCGCTGCCGATCGCCAGCCGGCCGCCGTTCGGG
>Ga0302319_10003634_pt1 | contig 32081 bp, 23 predicted proteins | sample Bog_T0_2_FD_203319 | JGI IMG/M metagenome (GOLD analysis project Ga0302319, IMG submission 203319) | Peat permafrost microbial communities from Stordalen Mire near Abisko, Sweden - Bog_T0_2 | ecosystem: Environmental > Terrestrial > Soil > Wetlands > Peat | place: Sweden: Abisko, Stordalen Mire... | reverse complement strand
CGAGAGCGGCGTGCCACCGGTCGCGGCAGATGTGGCCGAGACGGTAACGGCGCTGCCGGGGGTCCAAGTGCCGGCAGTGGAGTTATAGACGCAGGTGACGGTTACCGGGGAGGGCGACGCGACCAAAGGGTCGGAGGCAACGGTCACGTTGGTGGTGACAGTAGTTGCGAGGTCCGCAGTCCCGTTGCTCTTAAATGTAACGGTGGGTTGAGCCGCGTTGGTGACGCCGACGCAACCCGGAGCGGCAGTGACGGAAAAAGTGACACCGTTGGTATTGCCGGCCGTGGTAAGGGTCTGAGTAGACGGAGTGACAACCAGACCGCTGCTCGCGGACAGAGCCCAGGTAACAACCACTCCATTGGCGCCCGGAGCGGCTACCGACTTGACAGTAACGGTTACGGGCGTCGTGCCCGAAGCAGTGTTGCAGGTCAGAGTGGCTGTTGCGGGAGAAACGGTGAGTAAAGAGGCGTGCAGCAGGCCAGTAGATGCCGTCAACGCGAGTAGTACGGGCAGAAGCTTCAAGCCGGATCGTTTAAACAACGAAGAGTCCATCATGGACCATCCTTTTTTCTGAATGTTGACGACAGGCACCGGCCAGCGGCGCTTACTGTCGCTACAACTCTTATCGGCAGTACCGGAGATTACTTTAGGAATGTCGCGATAGTACTTTCAGGGTTGCATCGAAAAAAAGGACCGCTGCCCCGGATCGCGGGTGTTACCGGCAGATCTTTTTTATCGTCCATTTACAACAGCGGCGGAAATCCGGACAAAATTGAAATATGCTATCGAATGTGAAACTCTTGTGTGGTTTCGTCCTGCTGGCCGCGTCGGCTTCAGCGCAAACAGCCGCTTCCCGAAAACAAGCCGCGTTCGATCACGCTGTAACTCCCGTGCTGGGAACCACATGCAAGGGCTGCCATAACGACCAGCTCAGCTCGGGTGGGCTTAGCATGACGCCTTTTCTGGCCCCCAATTCACTTACGCAGTTCCGCGATGGCTGGGAGACCATTATTGAAAAGGTCCGCTCGGGCGAAATGCCGCCCAAAGGCGTTCCCCGGCCTCCGCAGGCTCAAATCGACGCCCTGATCGCTTATGTCGAAGGCGAATTCGAACGGGCAGACCGGGCCGTTAAACCGGATCCCGGAACGGTAGTAGCCCGCCGCCTGAATCGCTACGAATATTCCAACACCGTGAGAGATCTCCTCGGCGTCGATTTCCATGCCGAACAGGATTTTCCCACCGATGATTCCAGCTACGGCTTCGACAATATTTCGACCGCGCTGACCGTCTCGCCCGTGCTTACCGAACGGTACCTCGCGGCTGCGGAGAAAATTGCGGTGCGGGCGATCGGCGCCGATCCTCTGCCGAAAGCTCATTCGACCGAAATCGCGGCTCGATCTCTTTCTCACGTCGATGGCGGGACGGCCGACGCAGACTACCGTGTCGACCATGACGGCGACTACACAATCAAACTTCGGCTGACCGGCGAACGGCCCGCAGACGCACCTCCGTTGAAATCGCTGGGACTGTATATGGATCGCAAGCTGCTGAAAACGGTCGCTCTCGACGCCTCCTCGCAGATCGAGCTGACGCAGTTTCTGACCTCCGGACAGCATACATTCCGCGTCCGTTTTCTCGACGACGACTATTCGAGAAATCTGGTTCGCCAGGCAGCAAACGACCGGAAGAAGAACCGTTTTGTCGACTCCATTACAATGGCGGGCCCTTATCCTTCTCAAGTGGAGGCGCCGGGACGCAAACTGGTGCTTATTTGCGATCCCAAATCCGGACCGGTCTGCATTGACAGGATCGTTGCTACCCTCGCGCATCGGGCTTACCGCAGGCCGGTGACGAAGGCCGAAGTTGCGAGCCTGGCGAAGTTCGTCGGCGTTGCCGAGGCAAGGGGCCTGTCGCCGGAACAAGGCATTCAGCTGGCGATTGAGGCGATTCTGGTATCCCCCGATTTTCTTTTCCGAATTGAGCGCGACCCGGCGACGGAGACAGCGCACCGGGTGACGGATGTGGAACTGGCCTCGCGGCTGAGCTATTTCCTGTGGAGTTCGATGCCGGATGAAACGCTCCTGGGCCTGGCGGAAACGAACAAGCTTCATCAGCCCGCGGTTCTGGACGCCCAGGTCAAACGTCTGCTGGCCGACCCGCGATCCGAGGCTCTGGGCACCAACTTCGCCGGTCAATGGCTGGAGATTCGAAACCTGAGCGTGGTCACGCCCGATACCCGAAAATACGCCACCTGGGGACCCGATCTGCGCGATGCAATGCGCACGGAAACCAGCCTCTTCTTTGATCATATCCTCCGCGAAAACCGGCCTATCTCCGAATTCCTCAATGCACGGTATACCTACCTAAACGATGTTCTGGCCAAACACTACGGAATTGATGGCGTGAAGGGCTCGGAGTTCCGCAAAGTCGACCTGACGACCGATCAGCGAGGGGGATTGCTGGGCCAGGCTGGTGTGTTGACGGTGTCCAGTTACCCCACGCGAACTTCGGTAGTAATCCGCGGTAAATACGTACTGGAGAACATCCTCGGAACTCCCCCACCCCCGCCACCGCCCGACGTACCGGCTCTGGACGAGACGAAAATCGGAGCCTCCGGCACCTTGCGGCAGCAGATGGAGCAGCACCGGAGTAATCCGGTCTGCGCCTCGTGTCATTCCAAGATGGATGTACTCGGCTTTGGCCTTGAGAATTACGACGGCGTCGGCAAATGGCGTACTACCGACGGGAAGTTTCCGGTGGATTCGAGCGGCACCCTGCCCAACGGCAAAACCTTCAACGGACCGGCCCAGATGAGAGAGGTTTTGATGGGCGAATTACCTCAGTTCGCTCATTGTCTTACCGAGAAATTATTGACATACTCTTTAGGAAGAGGTCTTGAACCCTTTGACCGGCGAACGGAAACGTCGATTGAGAAGGCTCTTGCGGCGTCAGATTATAAGTTTCAGACATTGATCTTCGAAATTGTCAGGAGTATGCCGTTTCAGATGCGGCGGGCCGAGATACCCGAAAAGCTTACGGCAAACAAGGAGTTGGCGCAGAAATGAATATTACCGGCAAGGCTCTCCAAAGACGGACGTTCCTGAGGGGTATCGGCACGGCGGTAGCGTTGCCGTTACTCGATGCAATGATTCCGGCACTGGCTCGCGGGGCGGCGCGTCCCTCGCCCGTTCGCATGGCGTTTCTGTATGTTCCCTGCGGCATCATTATGGACCACTGGAATCCGGCGTATACCGGGAAGCTGGGCGAGATGCCCCGCATCCTGAAGCCACTCGAGCCGTTCAAAGACGACATTCTGATGCTGGGAAATCTGACGCACAACGGCGGCCGCGCGCTGCTCGATGGCGGCGGCGATCACGCGCGGGCGACCGGCGGCTATCTCACCGGCTGCCAGCCGCGCAAGACTACCACCGACATCAAATCCGGCATATCCTGCGACCAGGTTGTAGCGCACGCGATCGGCACTAAGACTCGCTTCCCCTCGCTCGAACTCGGCATGGAAGCGCCGCAGCAGGCGGGTAATTGCGATTCGGGCTATTCCTGCGCCTACACCAACAACATGTCGTGGAAGAACGACAAGCAGCCGCTGCCGCCGGTGATTGACCCGCGCGCGCTGTTTGAGCGGCTCTTTGGCGACGACGCCGAAATGACCCCGCAGGCCCGGGCGCAGCGCAGCGAATTCCGCCGCAGTGTGCTCGATTTCGTCGGCGACGATACGAAACGTCTGGAGTCGCAGGTGGGCCCCTCGGATCGGCGCAAGCTCGACGAGTATTTTACTTCGATCCGCGAGGTGGAAACGCGGATTGGCCAGTCCGAAAAAGAGAATGCCCAGATCGACCCGCACATGGAGCGGCCCGACGGCATTCCGGCCACCTTCAACGAGCACTTTAAGATGATGACGGACATGCTGACGATCGCTTTCCAGGCGGATCTGACGCGCGTGTCGACCTTCCTGCTGGGTCGCGAAGGCAGCGGTCGGGCGTATCGCGAGATTGGCGTGAACGACGCGCATCACGGCCTGACGCACCATCGCAACAATCCCGAGATGATCGAAAAGGTGGCGCAGATCAATGTCTTCCATGTGCGGCAGTTCGCCGCCTGGGTGGAGAAGCTGAAGTCGATTACCGACGGCGACGGCTCACTGCTCGACAACTCGATGATTGTTTACGGCTCGGGAATCTCCGACGGCAACAAGCATACCCATGAGGATCTGCCTACCATCATTGCGGGCCGGGGCGGGAACAACTTCATCAAAACCGGACGCCGCGTGATCTATCGCCGCGAGACTCCGATCTGTAACCTCTATATGACGATGATGGATCGCATGGGGGTGCATGTGGAGAACTTTGGCGACGCCTCGGGAGCTTTGCAGGGCCTCGACCTGGCCTGATCGCCCAGGATTAAAACCTACGCCTTGTGGGGGAACGGTAGTATCCGCGCCGTATCCCCTTTTGAATCAATTAATTTCCCTCACAGGCCGGATTCGGACCGTTCTGTGACGACTAAAGATTCGACTCCTCCTGTCCGATTAGTTCGTAGTGAAGAATCTGAACATCTCGACCCGAATCTGGCTGAGCATCGGCATTTTTATTCTGGGATTCGTGATGACGACGGCTCTGCACCAAATCCAGGGCAGAGATACCGAGAATAATCTGCAGACGGCCTCGGAGTCTCTTTTCCCGGCGGCGCAGAAGACCCAGGAAGCGGAAGCTGCGTTCAATCGCGCCGTTAAGGAGTTCGGCGACGCGGTGATAAGCCAGGACTCATCCGGCGTGGACCGCGCGGCAGAGAGTGGAAGAAGCGCAGTATTGAATCTGAAAGCGGTGGAGGAAATTGCGTTACTTCCCGCCAACGGGGCCATCGAGACCCGGAAACTCGCCGCCACGGTCGAAGCTTTCACGGAGAACGCGCGGGCCGCGTATGGCGCGGTAGCCGCCAGCGCCGCGAACATGACGCCTGAGATGCAGACTCGTTTCCGCGATCTGTCGAACGAAACCAGCCGGATCAAAGACCTGCTGCGGGCGAGGAAGGAGTCGTTTTCTTCCGAGCTTCAGGACCAGCTCAGCAGGACACGGACAGCGTCGGCGAATCAGCGCAAGCTCGACCTGGCGCTATTCCTCGGAACGCTTTTGACGGCTTTTGTGATTGTGACTTTGACGATCCGCCGGTCGATCACCGGCCCGATTCTGGAGGTGATTCGCGGGATGCAGGGGGCCGCGGAGCGGGCGGCGCGCGCCTCGGGGCAGGTAGCGCAATCCAGCCAGACAGTAGCTCGCGATGCTCACGAGCAGGCGGCATGCCTGCAGCAGACCTCCGAATCGCTGCGAGAAGTTTCCTCGTTGATCCGGGAAACTTCGGACCACGCCCATGAAACCGACAAACTGATGACGCACGCGAGGGAGACGGTTCACCTTGCCATGGAGTCGATGGACGCGGTGAACACCTCGATGACGCAGATTGCCGATTCGAGCCGTGAAGTCGCGGGCGTGCTCAAAAGCCTGGACGAAATCGCTTTCAACACGAATATTCTTGCGCTGAACGCGGCGGTGGAGGCGGCCCGCGCGGGCCAGGCGGGCGCGAGTTTCAGCGTGGTGGCGGACGAGGTACGGTCTCTGGCGCGCCGAGCCGCCGAAGCCGCGCGGCACAGCGCCGACATCATCGACAAGACCATCGGGGACATCTTTCAGGGCGTCGAACTGGTCGGTACGGCGCACAACGCATTCCGCGAGGTGGCCGAACGGATCGAGAAGGGAAGCCAGTCCGTAAGCCAAATCGCTGAGAGAAGCGAAAGGCAGGCGATCGGCATCCAGAGCATCGGATCGGCTGTTGCTCGCATGGAGCAGGTGACGCAAAGCAATGCGTCAAATGCCCAGCAAACGGCGCAAAGCGGCGCCGAGATGACGTCGCAGGTGGATCAAACACGCAAGTACCTTTCCGATCTGGTAGGCGTGGTCGGCATGAAACAGAACGATTGAGGCATCGCCCGTGCCGCCGCGAGGCTCCGGGAATGGTTATACTGACGCCATGAACCTCGCGTCGCCCGCCATCATTCGTTCACTTGCGGCCTTCACGCTCGTGTTTGCTTCGGGCGTCGCCCAGGCTCAGGCTCCTCAGGAGCTGGAAAAGTCTCGCGTAGTCGCAGGCGGCGGCATTTCCGTGCCAGGCTGGACCGGGAAGATCGACGCTTCTGAAGAGAAGGCCGGCCAGGCGCTGAACAACGCGAAGCTGGCGAAGGAGGGCGATACGCTGCTGGTGACGACGGGTCCGGCGGTCACCTACTGGAACCCGGCAAACAAGGCCAGCGGAAATTATACGGTAAAGGCGACCTTTACCGAGCCGAAGTACATGAACCTCAACAGCCACCCGCATCCTTATGGCATCATGATCGGCGGGACAGACCTGGGCGGGGCTGAGCAGAGCTACCTCTACTGCGCGGCCTACGGCAACGGCACTTTCATCGTGCGCGGTTTCGGGCCCGACGCTTTTCAGATGAACGGCAGGCGCGGCGAGGCCAGCCCTTCTGTCCACAAAGCGGCCGCTGTCGGCGAACCGGTGACGCAGGAAATCGCAATGTCGGTCAAGGGAGATAAAGTCGAGTGCGCCATCAACGGCGCGGTAGTTGCCAGCTATGATAAATCCGCAGTGGTGGCTCCAGGAAAACTTAAATCCATCGACGGAGTCTACGGTCTGCGTTTCGCGCACAATACCGAGGTCAGGGTCACTGGCCTGAGCATGACGAAGAACTGATCGGGAGATTCTCGTGAGGATCGCAGCCCTCGCCTTCCTGTTTCCTCTCTGCTGCCCGGCCCAGCAGATTACTGAAGCTCACCCCGTGTCCGAAGAGGCGTTGCGGGAATCGGTCGCGCATGTCGAGCAGATGAGTAAGGATCTGCAGGCCGGTTTGAAAACCTATCATCAACAACTGCTTGTATCGATGTTCAAACTGGGCTACGGCCAGTATCACCCGGTGTTCAGCACCCGGGTAAACGGCTTCGAAACGCGCCCTTTCAATCTGGAGGATTTCGCTGAATTCAAAATGGGCCGCCTCGCCTTCGACCTGAGGAGCCAGGGAACGCAGCTCGTGCCCGACCCCTTTCTGGTCTGGGCGGATGTGCAGCGTCTGATCGACGATTTCAACGACACTATCGATAACGCGCGCCGTGTTGTAGTGAGGACGAGCATCGTCGACAGTAACAGCAGCCAGAACATCCCGGACGAGGATTTCCGGAAACTGATGAGCCGCTGGCGCGCGGCGGTAAAGCGAGCGAACGACCAGTATGAGCACGCGCTGGCCGTCCGCGCCGTTCTGTATGAAAAAGGCGAACTTGTGCCGGCGCCGCCCACCATCAAGTGGTCGTCGGGCGGAACCAACGCGGCCACCATCTGCGGCTTCGGCATTTGCCCGCCCTGAAGCTTAAGCCAGCTTGCGAGTGGCGAGGTCCACCGTCACGGAATCGTCCGGGGTCTTCGCGCCGGCGCCGTCCGATGCCGGATGATATTCGATGCGCAACTGCTGAGCGTTGGCGATAATGCGCAGGTAGCCGTAATCCTGGTCGTCGTAATTCTCGAAAGTCACGCCCGCGATACCAGCGACCGGCGCGGGAACCCGCAGCGCGGGCGCCCCTTTCTTCACCAGCGGCGTAAGCCCATGGCCGCCGTTGCCCGCAATCACGTACGGGATCTGCATATTGCCTGTGGCTCGGGTATAGCGCTGGTAGCTGTGGGCGTGGCCCGAAAGAACGGCGTGCGGCCACACCCCGGTCGACTTGCAAATCGCATCGATCTCCTGCAACATTACCGGACTGCCTCCGTGTCTGCCCGTCGTGTACGGCGGGTGATGCATCGCGATAATCACCGCGCCCGCGTACTTTTCCTTCGCGATGCGCTTCAGCGCGGCGGTGAGGAAATCGAGCTGAGCATCGCCCAAATCCGGAAACGTCTTGCCCTGGCTGGAAATAATTCCGGGGTCCTCCAGGCGATTGCTGTAGAGGGCAAGAATACGAACAAAGGGCGCATCGAAAGTGTAGTACACGCCCGGCTGAATCATGGCAGTACGGTCAAGCCCGCCCGCATCGTCGATCGGTCCGGCGGAGGCGGCGCAGAAGTTGGCGACGAACGCCTGAAGGGTAGGAGTCGAACTGCCCGGCGCGACCATTCCGTCGTGATTTCCGGCGATCGCGACGATAGGCCGCTGATAATCGCGGTAAGGTTCGAAGAACTGATCGTAATAATATTGGGCTTCGCCAAAGCTGTAGACGACGTCGCCCAGATGGAACAGAAAGGAAGGCACCTGCGCAGGATCGGCCTCTTCGAAATCGGAGTTGAGCTTATCGGTGACCTCGTTCTGCGGCTGAACGGCGCGTGTATTGCCGGTGTCGCCGAGAGCATGAAAAACGATTTGCTTCGATTTCACGATGGACTGAACGGCGGACGCCCCGCTGCTGCCGAGCACGCCCTGGAGCGTCAGGACGGGTTCAACACCTCCGCGGGATGGAGGAAACGGCAGCGGCTTCAGGGTCTTCGCTTCCTTGTCGAGAATTCCATAAGCGGCAGTGTCGGAAGCATGTTTGGTTTTAAATACGGTGGGATCGGCAGTCGTGCCTGGCTGCCCGAAGCGGGGCACTCCGGAGGATTGTCCCGATGGCGGCGCGGCCGGCGAGGAAACCGGAGGAGAGGATTTTTTCTTTTTCGAGGTCTTTTTGCCCATAAGGAAAATGATCGTATCACGATTTGCCGATTTTTGATCCCGTGAATTCTTTGAAATACCGCAATTCGCCGCTGATCGCGGCGTGCGACTGGAGCGTGTCGTCTCATAAGCGACGGCTTGCCGCAGCCGAGTGGCACGGTGAACGCTGGGTAGTGGATCCTCCCGCCCTTGTCGGTCCGCCGGACAGCCTCTTCCCTCCCCTCGTCAAAAGGGCGCGCGGAAGATCGATCCTGGCAGGCTTCGATTTTCCGATCGGGATTCCACGCCGCTTCGCCGAACTCAACGGGATCGAAAGCTTCACCGCATGGCTCCTGCAATTAGGCGAAGGGCACTGGGCCGACTTGTATGGGGTTTGCGAATCTGCCCAGGAGATTTCGCTTCTCCGGCCGTTTTATCCTCGAGCGCCGGGCGGGCGCAGGAAACAGCATCTGATTGACGGGCTCGGATTGACTCATACGGATGAGTTGCTTCGCATTTGCGAACGGGCTACAGCTCTCAGAGGAAAAGCATGCGAGATTTTCTGGACTTTGGGCGCGAGCCAGGTGGGACGCGCGGCGATTGCGGGATGGAGAGATCTGCTGGCGCCTGCCGTTCGCGAGGGCATAATTGCTCTTTGGCCCTTCGACAATCTCTATTCAAAAAGCATCACGATGGCGGAGATCTATCCCGCAGAAACATACGCCCATATCGGTTTGCCGCGGTCTTTCGGGAAGTCATCGGCGGAGAGCCGCGGGCGTCAGATCCCGCGGATCATTGACTGGTGCGAGCGGCATTCGATCGAACTCGGGTGCAGTATCGGGGAATGCCGCACCGACGACGAGTTCGATGCAATCATAGGCGCGCTCGGCATGATTGAGGCCGTCAGTGAACCGCGTTGCTTCACGTTGCCTGAAGACCCGGCCATCCGAAGCGTGGAAGGGTGGATTTTCGGAATGGCTATTCAACCAGCCGGTTGACAACCGGCGGCGGCCAGGTTACTATTAAACCATATGGTTGAATCGTCGCAGGCCACGCTCGATTCCGTTTTCCACGCTCTTTCCGACTCGACGCGCCGCGCAATCCTGCGCGACGTCTCACGAAAGGAAAAGACGGTGGGGGAGATTGCCGAGCCCTACCGAATGTCGCTGGCGGCAGTTTCGAAACATCTGCAGGTGCTCGAAAAGGCCGATCTCATTCAGAGCGAAAAGAGAGGCAATTATCGCATGGTTCGTTTGAGAGCAGACAATTTGCGGCCCGCTCAGAAATGGCTGGCCTGGTATGAACGCTTCTGGAACACTCGTCTCGACGAGTTACAAAAACATTTGGAAGGAAAGTAAAACGATGCAGACATTAGCCCCAATTCAACTGGAAATGGCGCGGGTGATCCGCGCTCCCCGGCAGCGCGTGTATGAAGCCTGGACGCGGCCGGAGATCGTACAACAGTGGTTCGGTCCGTCGCACATGATGGTGCCGGACACAGCGCTCGACGTGCGCGAAGGCGGCCACTATCGAATTGAGTTCCGCGAAACGTGCGGCGGCACAGAAGGCTCGACGTCCGCGGCTACCGGAGTGTATCGCCGCGTAGTCCCGAACGAATTGCTGGAGTTCACCTGGTGCGGCAGCTGGGACCCTTCCGCGACTAGTCTGGTCACGATCTCACTGCGCGATGTAGAGGGTGGCACGGAACTCACGCTCAGGCATGAACAGTTCCCGACCGAGGAATCGCGCGACCGGCATCAGATAGGCTGGCTCGGCTCGTTCGAGAAACTGGCGAAGGTGCTCGAAGGCTGATGGCCAGGGCAAACCGGCAGCGGTGAAAGTGGACATCGCTGCCGCCCAGGCCTTTGCAGATCGTCATCTGCGCGGGGCGCTGGTGACGCAAAATTCGGCAATGCTTCGTTCTCGGCAGGAGGAAAGGTGTTCGCGTTGACGCGGGCGGATAGTCTGGTGCTTAAGCTGCCCGAAGATCTTCGGGTGCGTCTGTGCGCAGAGTGCCGCGGAACGCCCTTGGTGATGGGGAAACGCGTGATGCGCGAGTGTTTTTTCTTCCGCTCGAAAGGTACGAGGATTATGTAAACGAGAAAAAACTGCTCTGCGCGGCGATGGAACATCTTGCATCGTTTCGTGAATGCTCATAAAACTGTTGTGGCCGCTGCTTTTATGCACCTCGATGGGGGCGCAGGAGCGGCGTGAGTTTGTCATCGCCAACTTCAAAACCGAAAGCGGTGGCACCCTGCCCTCCGCGCGCGTTGTCTACGGGACATATGGCAAGCTCAACGCCGATAAGTCGAATGCGATCCTGCTGCCGTCGCATTACATGGCGAATTATCGCGGTTATGCGTGGCTGATCGGACCGGGCAAGGCGCTCAACCCGAACGACCCGTTTTGGGTTTGTAGTGAGCTGTTCGGCAACGGAAGTTCATCGTCGCCGAGCAATACTCCGGAGCCCTTTCATGGCCCGCGCTTCCCTGTGATGACGATCCGCGACAACGTGGAAGCGGTTCATAAGCTCACTGACGAACTCGGGATTACGCATCTGCGCGCGGTTGTGGGGTTTTCGATGGGAGCCCAGCAGGCGTTTCAGTGGGCAGTGAGCTATCCGGATTTCATGGATCGCGTGGTGGCAACCTCAGGGACGGCTAAGACCTATCCGCATGCAGTTGTAAGACTGGAAGGTCAGATTGCGGCGCTGACCGCCGACCCCTCGTTTAATAATGGCGATTACACTTCGCCTCCGGTGAAAGGTCTGGAAGCATTCGGAATGGTGTGGGCGGGATGGCTTTATTCGCAGGAGTGGTGGCGGCGGGAGTTGTGGAAGGCAGGCGCAGCGCCGGGCACCACTTTCGAGCAGTTGTCGAACAGCTTTAAGAAACACTTCAGCGCCGACGCGAACGATTACATCCTGCAGGCGCGCACCTGGGAGCGGCACGATATCGGAAAGACGCCGGGGTTCGATGGTGACGTGGAAAAAGCTCTGAAGTCGATTAATTTTAATGTTCCCTTCCTTTACATGCCTTCCGAAACGGATCTGTATTTCCCGGTGGGCGACGCCCGGTATGAGGCGCTGATTATTCCTAAGGGCACGCTCATGCCGATTCCTTCGCTGTGGGGTCACACGGCGGGCGCGACGAGCAATCCCGCAGACGCAAAGTTCCTCAATGAGAATATTGGGAGGTTTCTGGGAACCGTCGAGTAAACTCGACGCTGCACGCCAAAGCGCGCGCTACTAATCGGCGGCGATTCGGGTTGAGGGTTCGGAGGCTTTTCTTCCTCGGAACGATTCGACGATGCCGCCCCATTTGCGCATCGCGAGTTCGATGAGGTTGAGCAGGATCGCGAAGGCCAGCAGGCCGGGCCAGAGTCTGAGACTGGAATCGAGCGATTTGCCACCGTTGTCGAAGAGTTGGCTTACCGAAGGATTGAAATGGCCTCCTGTCGATTCCGCGAGAGACTTCAACAGAACGTCGTTCGAGCCGAAGTCGGAGAGTTCGGATTCCTGGCGGTAGAGGCCTACCTCGGGAAATGCTCTCGAATCGTTGAGCGGGCGGACTCGGAAGAGCCCTTCCGTGGTGCCGATGCGAACTCTTGCTCGATAGTTAGCGGGCGAAACTCTTACGACATCGAGAGGTTTGCGGAAATCGCCGGGGCCGATAGCGTAGAGGTCGGGGACCTTGTCCGGATCGGCGGCTCGGCTGGACAAATGATAGTCCACCACAAGCTCTTCGTTGGCGGCGTCATAGCGAGCGATAGCTTCGCTGTCGTTGCCATGAGGAAGCAGGTCGCGAAAGATGTTGGTCCAGAGGCGATCGAAGCCATTCCATGCAACCCAACTCGAAGCCCAGCGGCTCTTGGCATCGGATGCGAAGACCGCGGCGCGGCCCAGCCCGTACTGCCAGCGCACCAGCAGCGGATCTTTTTCATCCACTTCGAGAACTTCGTCGGCCGTGGGTTTAAGGTCAAAGCGAACGTAGCCGGCAAGAGTGGGCGCGGCCGGAACGTCGACTTTGTCGAGCAGGTCGGACGGGTGCTTCACCAGGGCCTTAATCGGTTTCTCGATGGCGGTGGTGCCGGTGTGTTCCTTAACGTCTTTGAGCAGGATTTGTTCGAGTCCCTGCGGCTCGTTCAGGAAGTAGGCCTTGCCATGAGCGTTTGTCGCGATGTGGTCGAGGTAAGCGCGATTCACGTCCTGGCCAAGACCTACTGTTGAGATGGTGACCTTATTGTTATAGGCTTCTTTGGCCAGGGTCATGCTGTCGCCTTCTTCCGAGATTCCGTCGGTAAGCAGGACGATGTGCTTGTAAGTCGAGGTAAGCGGGAGGACTCGTCGATAGGCTTCGTTAAGCGCGGGCGCGATCTGAGTGCCGCCGTCAGGCGTGATGCCGGCGATCAGGCGCTTGATCAGGACCTTGTCTTCGGCCTTGCGGATCGGCACGGCCCACTGGAATGAGTTGTCGAAGATGAGTACCCCGACGTAGTCGACCGGCTTCAGGTTTTCCACTACGCCTATGGCGGCGGCGCGCGCAAGCTCGATCTTGCGGCCTTCCATGGACGAAGACTTATCGATAATGAGCACGACCGCGGTACCTTCGGGCGAACGCGGCGGAGCCAGTTTGGCGGGGAAGGTACGTTCGAGAGCGTCTTCGGGCTGGTCCTTGTGGTCGACGTAAACATTGTGCTCACCCGCGATAATGAGCGCGCCCCCGCCCCGCTGCACGAACGTTTCAAGCCGCTGTTTGTCGGCCGGGTTCATGGCATCGAGGTTGTCGTTATTGAAAACAACCAGCTGCGTGTCGTCAAGGTTCTCAGGCAGCGTTTTCACGGGCGCGAATTCGAACTTGTTGGCTTCGAGAACTCCTACAATGTGCAGCTCGGTGCCTTCGGGGTCTTCTGAAACCCAGGTGACTTTGGGACGGCGAACAGCCACCGCGTTCTCAAAGCGCGATTCCCCCAAGCCCGCCGCTGCAACCTTACCGCTAAGGTCAATTGCGCCGGCGGCATTGAGAGACGCGCGAATGCGAACTCGGTTCTCGCCCTGCGCAAGAGCGATCTGATGCGACCCGATGGTCTTGCCTTCGGCCGCCAGTTCGACGGTAGCTTCGATGGCTTTGGGCGAATAGATGGTGAGATCCACCGGAAAGTGCTCGCCGGTGAAGACGGTGCCGGGGATGCCGACGGCTTCAGTCTGCAATTGCGGCTGGGTGCGTCCGCCGAGCGCGAGGGTATCGATAGCCACTCCAATTTGTTGCGCCTGCCATGCGGCTCGCGTCGCGGCGCCATCGTTCTCATTTCCGTCGGACATCAGCAGAACTCGGTGAACCATCCCGGCCGGAAGTGTTGCGAGGGCTTCGCGAACAGGGGATTCGATGTTGGTGCCGCGCCCTTCCGCGCCTTCGGTGTGCTGAAGTTTGAATCCTGCTTCGGCGGGCGAAAGTGATCGCGGACGGCGCGCGAAGGGGATTACGTCCACACGGTTCGAACCGGCCGCGTCGCGGATCTGGCCGATCAGGTCGCTTTCGCGCGAGAGGTCTTCGGGCGTGATGCTGTCGGAAGTATCTGCGAGGACGGCGAGCGCGACCTTGCGGTCCTGAATTTCGAGAACAGGTCCGGCGAGTGCCAGGAGCACGGCAACGATCATCGCGGTCTTAAGTCCCAGCGGCCAGCGGCGGACCTGCCTGCGCCACTCCCAGACCATCCAGAGCAGCGGAATCAGAATGAAGAACAGGACCCAATATCGGTCGAAGATCATGCCGCGAACCTCTCCGGGGCCTTTACGATGTGAATGCGCGAGGTTGTGTAGCTGCCGTAGAGGATCCACTCGGCGAGCAGCAATGCCGCGCCGAGGACCGCAAGCCACGGCCACAGCGAACGGCTGCGGCGGATCGAATCATTCCATGCGGGAATGCCGTGGCGGGCGCTGGCGGGTGGGTTCCATTTCACGTCCCACATCTCGGGCAGAGTAAGCGAGTAGACGCGCTCGGAGTTGCCGGCGAGCACTCGGACGCGCGAAGAGTCTCCCGCAAAGAACTGGACGGCGCGGTCGCGAATGTTGAACGGCAGGACCTGGCCGGCATCGTTGAGCACCTGCACAGTCTTCCTGTCGAAGCCGACGGCCAGCGGCGATGAAACTGCGCCCGCGCTTTGCGTTGAGACGTCCACATCCCGGAAAACATCCGGCGCCGCCCAGCGCAGGATATTCCCGACCAGCAAGGGCGCGGCAAGTTCATAGCGCATTGCGCCGGCGAAAGGGTTGAAGCCGAGCACAAGCATGTTGCCGCGCGCGATCATGACCGGGCCTTTAGCGACTTCGGCTATCTGCGTATCGGTTGTGGCAGGTTCAAAAACCGAGGCAGCCTCCAACTGCATGTTGCGGGCGCGAAGGCCCTGCGTGAGCGGCAGGTCCGGCACCCACTGCAGGCCCTCCGGCTTGTCTACTCGCTGTTTGATGGGCACGGGTGAGCTATCCGAAGGCGGATCGATCCACAGCGAAGCGCCTTGCGGGCGGGTTTCAGGCCGGAAGCGATCGAGGATGACGAGACCATCGTTGTCAGGTGAATACGCCTGCGGAGATTTAAATTCGGCGTTAACGCGAGGGTCGGATGCAAGCGCCGGCCGCAGGGCCTCGGGCTGATTCGAATAAACCGTGACGTGAAGCGAGCGCTGCGATGGCAGTTCAAGAGCCGCATGGTTATCGGCGGCAAATGCGTCCTTCGGATACAGGCGGGCTTCGAGCAATCCGGCGGCCTGGGTGCGCACCGTGAAGCTGGTTTCTTTCTCCGCACCAGGCGCAAGCTCAAGCTGATGATTGCCCTGCGGGGCGTTGCCAAAATTCAGGGTAACGTTAACCACATGCGACCGCACGCCATAGTTACGCACGCGCACCAGCACGTCCCACGTGTTGGCATCGGTCTGCGAGCGGCGCGTACCAACGCTGCGGATGCCGGAGTTCTCGACCGCATCGTCCACGGGCAGCACGCGGAAGGCAGGCAGCGCGGGCATCTGCATGTTGTTAGCTTCGCGGGCGGAGATGCGGCCGGGTCCGTCGTAAACAATTTCGCCTAATGTCGCGCCGCTCTGGCTTTGCAGGCCGCGGGCGAATTCGAGGTTCTGGGAGAGGTTGAGGGCCGTTGCGCCCGGCTGGGATTCGAGGATGGCTCGGGCGACTTTGCGATGGTCGGATTCCCATGCCGTAGCGGGGGTGGCAAGGCCGTCGGCGCGCACCAGCAGCACGCGGTCCGAAGACGGGACGGCGCGCAGCCACCCAATAGCGTTAGCACGCGCGAGGTCCATGAGCGTATTGCGCGAGTTGTTGGGGAGCGAGGCGCCCATCCAGGCGCTCGTATCGAGGACGAGAACATGGTCGCGGCGTTTGTTGAGCGCGCCTCCGAACTGGAACTCGGCGATAGCGAGCAGAAGCAGAAGCATGCCCAGCAGTTGCAGGAACAGCGACAGCGGCTGCTGGATTCTTCGGCGGCGCGAGACCGCAGCCGGCTGGCCCTGCCGGACCCAGAAACGCAGCGTGGAAACAACGCGGCGCCGGCGGGTGCGGTCAAGGAGGTAGAGGGCGACAGAGAGCGCGGAGAGGGATCCGAAGACGAAGAGGAACTGGCCGAGCGTGAGGTTCAGGAATTCCATCAGGCGATCACCTGCGACTTCATCAGGGTTCCGAAGATCGCTTCATCCACCGGCACGTTGGTGGGCAGGCCGGCGTATCGCCCGTTATTGCGGAAGGCCACTGTCTTGATAGACGCGGAAAAGTTGTCAAAGGCCTCGGTGTATTTGCGTCGCGCGTCGCTGTCGACATGGATGCGCAGGCGGGCGGCGGTTTCGGCGTCGATGAAATCGAATTCGCCTGAGTCCTGCGGCTCGCGGTCTTCCGGGCTCCAGAGCTGGATCAGCATCAACTCATTGCCGTAATCGGCGATGTACTGAAGGGCCTTTTCGCAGCCGGACTCATCGAGAAAGTCAGAGATCACGATGACCAGACCGCGCTGCGGATATTCGTTAAGGAACTGTCGGGCGACCTTGAGAAAATTGGTGGTTCCGGCGGGCTTCACGGTCTCAAGGAACTTCGAAAGCGGGCTGAAGCGCTGGCGTCCGCCGCCGCAGGTTTTGCCTTCGTGCAACTCGCCGGCGAAGGGCAGGACTTCAAAGGTATCGAGGTGTACCAGACCGACATAGCAAAACGACGCGGCAAGGCGCACCGCGTACTCGAACTTGTTCTCGGGTCCGGAAGCTCCGGCCGACATCGAGACCGAAGTGTCGAGCAGAAGACGCACCGGCACGCGCGGCTCGATCTGGAACATCTTGAGGAACATCTTGTCGAGGCGCATGTAAGCGCGCCAGTTGACGGCGCGAAGATCGTCGCCCTGATGGAACTGGCGATGATCGAGAAACTCCTGCCCGCCGCCGGCGAAGTGCGAGCGGTTATGGCCGCCCACGAGGCCGGGGAACGAGCGCTGCCAGTGTATGGCGAGCCGTTCGAGACGTTCGAGAAACTGCCGGTCCAGAATCGGAGCGTTAGCCAGTGGAACCTCAGTGAAATCAGAGCCTATGCGGCGGACGCCTGCACGGTGACTCCCGAAATGACGGCTTCGAGAATGCTGTCGGCAGTTTTTCCGTCAGCATGCGCGTCGAAATTCAGGATCACGCGATGGCGAAGCACCGACGGGGCGATCTCCTTAATATCCTCGACACTTAGATGATAGCGCCCGCGCATCATGGCGAGAACGCGTCCGCACTCGACCAGCGCCTGCGCGCCGCGGGGCGAACTTCCGAAGCGGATGTAGTGTTTCGTGAAGTCGTGGGCTTCGGGCTGCTCGGGCTGCGTCGCCATCACCAGCCGGACGGCGTAATCCCGGACGTGCGGAGCGACCAGGATCTGCCGGCAGGCGGCGCGCAGTTCGAGGACCTCGTCGCGGTCGAGCACGGAGTGCACCACAGTCTCCTCGCGGGCGAGGGTGCGGTCGACAATGGTGGCGAGTTCGGCGCGCGAAGGGTAGGTGACGATAATCTTCATCAGGAACCGGTCGAGTTGGGCTTCGGGCAGCGGGTAAGTGCCCTCCATTTCGATGGGGTTCTGGGTAGCCATCACGAGGAACGGCGATTCCAACTCGTGGGTGGTGGTGCCGGCGGTGACGGTGCGCTCCTGCATGGCTTCGAGCAGCGCGGACTGAGTTTTGGGCGTAGCGCGGTTGATTTCGTCGGCCAGAACGAGGTGGGCGAAGATGGGGCCAGGCTGAAAGCGCAGCATCTTGTGGCCATGGTCGTCGGTTTCCATAATCATGCTGCCGACGATATCGGCGGGCATCAGGTCCGGGGTGAACTGGATCCGGGAATAGCGGATGCTGAGCGCTCGCGAGAGCGTTCTGAGCAGCGTGGTTTTCCCGAGACCCGGGACGCCTTCGAGCAAAACATGGCCGCCCGCGAGCAGGCAAATGAGCACGCCGTCGACCACGGTTTGCTGGCCGACGATGATTTTTCCGATCTCGGCGCGAACCTCGTTGAGTTTTGCGACTGCGGGACTGAGGGCGGTTTCCGTTGCCATTCTATAGATGATAGGGCATAGATCGCACTGGTCGGTTACGGCGACGCCCGATTTCCCCCGGAAGCGAAAAAAAGCCCGAACACTTGCGGCATCTCAGGCGTCAAAGCGATATGCGTTTTCCCGCTTTTCTCGTGTCTCTGGGCGTGCTGTTCGCCCAGGATCCGGGCCCCGTCGCTCGTTTCGACGTCGCCGACGTCCACCTGAGCCCCAAAGGCCAGAACCGCTTCATGGGCGGCGGCGGTAAGTTTCTCCGCGCGGGGCGAATGGAAGTGCCCAACGCCACCATGCTGGACTTGATCCGATTGGCCTACGGTTACACCTATACGCCCGAAAGAGTCCTCGAAGGCCCGAACTGGGTTGAGATGGAACACTACGACATCGTCGCCAAGCTTCCGCCCGGAACCAGCGAGGAGAACCAGGAACTCATGCTTCAGGCGCTGCTCAAGGACCGCTTCAGCCTCGCGGTGCGCAAAGAAGATCGACCCCTGCCCGCCTATTTTCTGGTTTCCGGGAAGAAGCCTTTGCTCAAAGAAGCTAATGGGACAGGCGACACCGGTTGCAAGCCGAAGGCGGCGTCGGGGCCGCCGACTGAGGGCGGAATGCGTATCGGGATGAACGGCGTGCAGATCGCCCTGGGACCCGGAGGCACCATCGAATACAATTGCCGCAATGTGACCATGGAAGCTTTTGCGTCGGGATTGCGGGGAATGTTAGGGGCTTTCGAGTTCGGGCAGAATCCGATTAAAGACGAAACCGGCATCAAAGGGACATGGAACTTCGACGTACACTGGTCCATCGGTTTTATCGGAATGCCGGGGGAACCCGGCGAGCGAGTTACAGTGCCTGACGCAATAGAGAATCAGCTCGGACTGAAGCTTGAGCAGCGGCCTGTCTCCACGCCTGTAATCGTGATCGAGAGTGTGAATCGAAAGCCGACCGATAACGTCGCGAACATCGCCGAATTGCTGCCTCCGGTGAAGACCTCCGTGGAATTCGAAGTGGCCGACGTAAAGCCCAGCGTGCCCGGAGGCAGAGGCGGGGGCTCGCGTAACCAGCCCGGAGGCAGGTTTACAGGCACTAATATGGCGCTGAGCACCCTGGTGTTGCGGGCATTCAATGCCTTCAACAATGAGGAAGTGGTGGGCGTTCCGGACTGGAGTATGCCGGAGCGGTTCGACATCGTCGCGAAGGCTTCCACCGAACCCGGCCAGCCCGTGTTGGACCAGCAAACCCTGTCGCTGATGATCCGATCGCTGCTGGCCGACCGGTTTAAGATGACCTGGCACACCGAAGACCGGCCCGTGACAACGTACGATCTGGTGGCGGGTAAGCCGAAGATGAAGAAGGCCGATCCGAAGGAACGCTCGACGTCGAAAATGGTGGACGCGCCGCCGGGTTGGGCGCCCGGTTCGCAAAGCATGGTGTTTCATGACATAACCATGGAGCAATTTGCCGAACAACTGACCGGGATGGCACAGGGATTAAACTGGCCCGTAACGGATCTGACGGAACTGGAAGGCGGCTACGATTTCACGCTTACCTACAGCCGGTTTCCAGGGATGGCGATGGCCGGTCCAGGCCGCGGCGGAGACAACGGCGCGACCGCATCGGATCCCACCGGCGCATTAACCATCTTCGAGGCAGTGGAAAAGCAACTGGGCCTGAAGCTGGTGGCGCATAAACGGAACATGCCGGTGACGGTGATCGACCACCTGGAGCAAAAGCCGACGGATAATTGATTCGTGAACCGAGTGATCTTCCATGTCGATATGGATGCGTTTTTCGTATCGGTGGAAGAGCTGTTCGATCCAGCGCTGAAGGGCAAGCCGGTAGTTGTGGGCGGCAAGAGCAATGAACGGGGGGTGGTTTCGGCCGCGTCTTACGAGGCCAGGAAGTTCGGAGTGCATTCCGCGATGCCCTTGCGGACGGCCTATAAACAATGCCCGCAGGCGATCTTCGTCGAAGGGCATCCGGAACGGTATCGCGAATATTCGGGGCGCGTGTTTGAGGTCTTGAACGGGTTTTCGCCGGTGGTCGAGATGGCTTCGATCGACGAAGCCTATGTCGATATGACGGGCACGGATAAGTTGATGGGGCCTCCGATGCGCGCGGCGCATTTGCTGCATGAGGCGATGAAGAAGGCGACGGAGCTGAACTGTTCGATCGGAATTGCGACGTCGCGGCTGGTGGCGAAGATCGCCTCGGATCAGGCGAAGCGGAACGGGGTGCTGCAGGTGTGGCCGGGGATGGAGGCGCGGTTCCTGGCTCCGCTCGAAGTGCGGCGAATTCCGGGAGTGGGGAAGGTTACCGAGAAGAACCTGCATGCGGTCGGAATCAGGCGCGTGGGGGATTTGGCCATGCTGGGGGAGAAGGATCTCGAAGCGCGTTTCGGCAAGTGGGGGATGGCGTTGGCGGGCAAGGCGCAGGGGCTCGATGCGGGCGGCTGGTTCGATGCCGAGATTGGCGAGCGGGGCGACCCGAAATCGATCAGCCATGAGCATACGTTCAATGAAGACACGCGGGATCGGGATCAGCTGGAAGCGACCTTGGCGCATCTGGCCGAGCGGGTCGGCCGGCGCCTCCGAGAGCACGGGCTCCATGCGCGGACGATTCAATTGAAGCTGCGGTATTCGGATTTCGAGACGATCACGCGGGCGCATTCGATGGCGGCGCCGACGCAGCTGGATATCGATCTCGTGGAGGAGTCGCGGCGTTTACTGCGCGGGAGTTGGGACAAGGCGAGGCCCGTTCGGCTGCTGGGTGTTCATACGTCGGGGTTCGAGAAAGATGCGGGGCAAATCGATTTGCTGGATGGTGGCCGGACCGAGCGTTGGCGGTCGGCGTTGATGGCGGCGGATAAGCTGCGGGATAAATATGGGGAGTCAGCGGTGGCGCTGGGTTCGGGGATGCGGGGGCGGTATCGGGATCGCGTTCAGGAAAACCCCGCCGCGTTGCCGGGGAAAGAACCGAGGAAAGAAGAGAAGAAGCAGTAGCTATCGGAGCATCATTTGCGCGATCTGTTTACTGCTCGGAGTGGGCGGTGCGCGGTGATAGTCGGTGAAGAGGAGTTGCTCGTTGAGTTTCCTGTCGTGCAGCAGGAGCAAGCGGGCGGTGCCGCTGATGTTCATTTTCGACGGCAGCCAGAGGCCTGGAGCAACGCGAGCGAGATCGATGCGGATATGAGCGCCGGGTCCGATCCGTGCGAGGATTAAACCGATACTGATGGTGCCGATGACGTGAGCTTCGGCTCTCGCCCATTGCAGATCCTCTTTATCGATCCAGAGTTTCCCTTCGATGTGCTTCAGCATTTCCGAATGGGGCAGTTGGGGCTCGAAGCCGGGTTTCGGAGTTAGTGTCACAATCCAGGCGGGTCGGCCGGCAATGGTTTCTTCGCCAATCGGCCTGAAGTCGTAGGCTGCGGGAAGCTCTTTGAGAAAGTCCTGCTGCATTTCATACTTGCGGATTCGCGCCTTGCGATCATCGGGGCTTTCGGCGCGGCGGGAGGTGAGTTCTTTCTGAAACTTTCGATCCTCTTTGGCCTTTAAATCGGGCGGCAGCGGTTTGCCGTCCTTGGCCACGACGATCTCGTAAGGGGTTCCTTCGAGCGGGAAGATTTTGGAGGTGGTGGTCTCTTTTTCTCCCTTATCGATCTGGGTGTAGCCCCATTGCATTGCGGCGTGCCAGTTGTTCCGGTAGCGTTCGATAGATTCGCGGATGAGGGTCGACGGATCGGGCTGCGCATGCAGTGCAGGTTCAAGCGTGATGATGAACAGAACAGTCCGGAAAAAACGCCGCACAGGATTGACGATGCACGGCCAGGGCCAAAGGCTGAGTCAGAAGGTTCTGCGGACGGTCTGGGTACGTTCGGGACCGGTTGAGATGCAGCCGGCTTCCACGCCGCTTTGCTTTTCGAGGAAGAGCACGTAGTTTTGGGCGGCGGCGGGGAGTTTGTCCCATTCGCAAATGCCGAAGGTGGACGACTTCCACCCGGGAAGGACTTCGTAGACGGGCTCGGCTTTGGCCAGTTCGCGGACGGTGGCAGGCATTCGATGAGTCACCGCGCCGTCGATTTTATAGCCCGTGCAGACCGGGATTTCATCGAGTTCGTCGAGCACGTCGAGCTTGGTCACCACCATCGTTTCGAAGCCGTTGAGCATCGCGGAATATCGAAGCAGCGGCGCATCGAACCAGCCGCAGCGGCGGGGACGTCCGGTGACGGAGCCGAATTCGTGGCCCCGGTTGCGAATCAGATCTCCGCGCGCGTCGAGCGCTTCGGTGGGGAACGGGCCTCCACCGACGCGCGTGATGTAGGCCTTGGAGATCCCGATCACTTTGTCGATCTTCGTGGGAGGAACCCCGGTGCCGGTGGAGACTCCGCCCACGCAGGCGCTCGACGACGTGACGAAGGGGTAGGTCCCGTGATCGATATCGAGCATGGTGCCCTGGGCGCCTTCGAATAAGAGGTGTTTGCCCTGCTGCATGGCTTCGCCGAGCAGGTACGCGGTATCGCAGACGAGCGGCCTGAGCTGCTCAGCGGCTTCGGAATACTGAGCGATGGCGGCGTCGATATCGATCGAGTCCACAATTCCGAAGGCATGGGCTCGGGTAAGATGATCTTCCATCAGCGCGCGGGCGGTGGGCTCGAAGTATTCGCGGTCCAGAAAGTCCGCCATGCGGATGCCGCGCCGGCCGGTTTTGTCTTCGTAGCAGGGGCCGATGCCGCGCGAGGTGGTGCCGATGGCGACGCGGCCGGGAGTGCATTCGCTGATCTTCTCGACGATCCTGTGAGTCGGGAGGAGCACGTGGGAGCGATTGCTGATGCGCAACTGGCGGGCAACGTCGATTCCGGCGGCGACCAGTTGCTGGGTTTCTTCGAGAAGCGCGATGGGGTCTACCACCAGGCCGTTGCCGATGACGGCGATTTTGCCGGGGTGTAATATGCCGCTCGGCACCAGCCGCAGCACGAATTTACGGTCGCCGATCAGGATGGTGTGGCCTGCGTTGTGGCCGCCCTGATAGCGGACGATGTAGTCGAATCGGTCTGCCAGGAGATCGACCAGCTTGCCTTTGCCTTCGTCGCCCCACTGCGCGCCCAGGATTACGATATTGCTCATGAGTTAGAGGAGTTCGCCTTAGTTTCGCCCAAATCGGTCATTGTAACGCACTGTGTTACGCTGACCTCTTATGCAGCTTTCCGACGTGTTCCTGCAGCTCGGTGAAGAGCGGCTGGGACAACTCGTCCGCGAAATATCCATCGGCAAACTCAGAACTTATCAGCTGTACGACCGATTCCGCACGAGAACCCACTTACCTAAGGTCAACACAGAGCTTCTGCGCAAGGCCGTTCCGAAGTTCTGGAAGCGCCTGCAGGAGCACGATGTCGAGTTTGCGACGGACCTTTCGCAGGCGATTCTGATTGCCCACATGGACATGATTATCGACGTGCTGAATTTTCTGGGAATTCCGAATCAGGAAGGCTTCTTTGAGAAGGACCTGGAGGCGAAGTCGTTCCTGACGGAGGGCTGGCAGGAGCGTACGATCGAGCATTTCAAGGGCAAGTATCCGGAAGCGCTTTTTCTTTTCTACATCAATCACCTGGGTTGCGAGTTAGGCGGCGCGGAAGCCGCTTATCTGCCGGCCGCTTAAGCGATGAACGATCTGGTTGAAAGCGCCCTCGCGCGGATTCGCGAGGCTGAGACCGCGCAGGCGCTGGAAGAGGTCCGCGTCGAAGTGCTGGGCCGCAAGGGCGTGCTTTCGCAGCTCAGCAAGGACATGGGCAAGCTTTCGCCCGAAGAGAAAGCGGCGCGGGGCAAGTTCATCAACAGCGCAAAGCAGTCGCTCGAGAGCGCTTACGAAGAGCGCAAGGCGGCGTTCGATAGTGCGGCGCTGGCGGCTCGTCTGGATTCGGAATGGCTCGATCTTACGGTGCCGGCTCCGGGTCCTCGCCCTGGGGCGCTGCATCCGATTACGCAGATTCAGTGGGAGATCGAGGACCTGTTCCGGTCTCTCGGATTCACGGTGCTGGACGGGCCGGAGGTGGAGACCGAGCATCATAATTTCGACGCTCTGAATATTCCGCCCGATCACCCGGCGCGCGACATGCAGGATACGTTCTGGCTGGAAGGCGGGTACCTGCTGCGCACGCACACTTCGCCCGTGCAGGTGCGCGGGATGGAAAAGCTGGGGCCTCCGTTGCGGATGATCGCGCCGGGGCGGGTGTTCCGGAACGAATCGGTGGATGCTTCGCACGAGCATACGTTTTTTCAGCTGGAAGGGATGATGATCGACCGGAATGTGTCGGTCGGAAATCTGATTTATTTCATGAAGACGCTGCTGACCGCCATCTTCAAACGCGAGGTCACCGTACGGCTCAGACCCGGCTTCTTCCCTTTCGTTGAACCCGGCTTCGAGCTCGACATTCAGTGCCTCATCTGCGGCGGCTCCGGTTGCCCTGTATGCAAGCAGAGCGGCTGGGTGGAACTGCTGCCCTGCGGCCTCGTGAACCCGCACGTGCTTCGCCTGAGCGGCATCGACCCCGCCGAGTGGAACGGGTTTGCCTTCGGCCTCGGGCTCACCCGCCTCGTCATGATGCGTTATGCCATCGACGATATCCGCTGGCTGCAGTCGGGCGATTTGAGATTTCTGGGGCAGTTCAAATGAAGTTTTCGTACAACTGGATCCGGGAATTTGTGGACGGGCTGGATGTGCCGGCGCAATCGCTCGAGCGCCTGATCACGATGAAGACCGCCGAATGCGAAGGCATCGAGACGCACGGGGCGTTGCTGTCGGGCGCGGTACCGGCGGTTGTTCTGACATCGGAGCCCATCGAAGGCAGCCATAACCGGAAGACGCTTGTGGATGCGGGGCGCTATGGCCGCAAAACAGTGGTGTGCGGGGCGAAGAATTGCCGGGCCGGGATCACAACGGTGTACGTTCCGCTGGGTGTGAAGAGCGTTTCCGGCGTTTTGAGCGACGGCATGCTGGCGAGCGCGGCGGAGCTGGAGATCAATAAGGACCAGTCGGGGATCGTGGAACTGGAAGGTTCGCAGGGATTGCCCTTGCCCGACAGCGTGATTGAGATCGATAACAAGAGCATCACGCATCGTCCGGATTTGTGGGGACATTACGGGATGGCTCGCGAAGTCGCCGCAATTACCGGCAAAACCCTGCGAGACCGCGTGAACATGAGCCTCCTGCCCGCGCCTGGCGGACCGGTCCGCGTAGAAATCGAAGACCTCGCGCTCTGCCCCCGCTACTCCGCGCTCGTATTTGAAAACGTCACCGTCCAGCCCTCGCCCCTCTGGCTGCAGGCCCGGCTCACCGCCGTGGGCCTGAACCCGATCAACAACATCGTCGACCTCACCAACTTCATCATGGCCGAGCTCGCGCAGCCCATGCACGCATACGATCGTGCGAAGTTCGCCGGCGACACGATTTTCGTTCGTTCGGCGCGAACAGGCGAGCGCGAAGCAGCCCTCAACAACGAGGTATACGACCTTACGCCTGCGAACCTCGTAATCGCCGACGCCTCCGGGTCGGTGGGGATTGCCGGAGTGATCGGCGGCCTGCAAAGCGCGATCTCCGCTGCCACAACTTCGATCATTCTCGAAAGCGCGAACTTCAATGCTTCGAGCGTACGCAAAACCTCCGCCGCCGTGAAGCTCCGAACCGACGCCTCCATGCGCTTTGAAAAGGCGCAGGATCCGCATACAACCGTGCGGGCCTTAGCCCGTGCGCTGGAACTGCTCCCGCTGATTTCACCCGGGATTCGACTGCTTGGTGGCCTGGTGGATCAGGGTGGCCCATTGCCCGAAGCCCCGCCGATCCCTCTCGATCTCGACTGGCTCGGCCGCAAACTCGGCCGCGCCCTTCATGCCGCCGAAGTGCGCCGCATCCTCGAAAGCCTGCAGTTCACCGTCAGCGAAGACTTCCACGTAACTGTCCCCTCCTGGCGAGCAACCAAAGACATCGCCCTCCCCGAAGACCTGGTAGAAGAAGTCGGCCGCATGATCGGCTACGATTCCATCTCGCCCACGCCGCCCCTCGTCCCCTGCGCCCCCTCCTTCGATCCCCCCGAACGCGAATTCCTCCGCGCCGCTCGCCGAACCGTCGCCGCCCAGGGCTTCACCGAAGTTTCCAACTATTCCTTCATCAGCGAAGAAGAAGCCCGCCGCTTCGGCTTTACCGTCGAAGACCACGTTCGCGTCCTCAACCCCATCGCCGCCGGCCAGGAACTGATGCGCACTTCCCTGCTCCCCGGCATCCACCGCAACATCGTCGAGAACGCCAAACATTTCGACCGGTTCCGCATCTTCGAAATCGGCCGCGAAATCCATAAGAACGGCACGGCTAAACCCGAAGAACGCCCCCACCTGATGGCCGCCTTTTATTCAAAGGATGACGGCCGCGCCGGCCTGCTCGAACTGAAGCGCACCGCCGAATGCCTCGCGCCTGGCCTTCACCTCAGGCCGGCCGAGCCACACGTCTGGGAACATTCCACCCGCGCAGCAGATCTGAGTTGGCAGGGCCGCGCCATCGGCCGCCTCAGCGAACTCCATCCCCAACTGCTCGATGCCGGACGCGCTGCCGTTCTCGATCTCGATCTCACGCTGCTCCAGGAACTCACGCCCGAAGCGCTGAAATACCAGCCCGTCCATCGCTTCCCGACCAGCGCTTTCGATCTCTCGATCGTCACCGAAACCCGCGCGCTCGCATCCGATCTCGAACTGCAGATCCGCCGCTGCGCCTCGGAACTGACCGAAGCCGTCGAATTCGTCCGCGAATACGAAGGCACCCCCCTGCCCGAAGGCCGCAAAAGCGTGTCTTTCCGTGTGGTTGTGGGGGGCGACAAGACCCTCTCCTCCGCCGAAATCACCGCTATCCGAAACACCATCATCGAAGGCCTCACCAAACAAGGCCACGAACTCCGCATCTGACAACCTAAACACCAGGAGCGCGCCATGTGCTTCCACCGCGCCCTCGGCGCGGCTGGTCAGGGTTCGAACTGATCAGGAGGGCCGTTGGCAGGCGATGCCGGATAGGGGAAGAAGAGCTCGTTGCCGTCGGGGTCCGCGATCACCATGAGCCGGTAGCCCCACTGCCCGTCCTTTACATCCACGCCGCGCCCTTCCAGTTCCGCGCGCAAGGTATCGAGCACCCCCACATCGAGCGAGATGAACATCAGGCCTTTGCCCACTTTATCCGGCCATTGAGAAGAGAAAATGAGCTCGCATCCCTGCCGGTCGACCTGGGCGACGCGCGCTTTCCCCTCCTCCTCATACCGCCACGCCTGCGTGAACCCGAGTTGCTTCACGTAAAAATCGACGGACCGGTCGATGTCCGCTACAAACAGCACCGGTCGCGCAAACCATTCATTGCCCATGGCATTCTGCTCCCCGCACGACGTGGTCGCCTTCGACTTGATGCCGGCGGCGAATCATAAGAATAACTCCGCGAAGTTGGTCCGCGCAAAACGGCGCAGTGCATTACTACCCTAACGTTTCTCTCCAGTCACGGCCCGGCGCTTTCGTAAACCTGCACAGACCTCTCTCCGAAAAGCCCAGATCCCTAAAGTTTCCACCCCAATCCGTCGATAACAGTTGTGGCTGACTCTCTTGCCTCGACTCAAAGGACTTCTTCTCGCCCTGACCTCCTCTCTGCTGGCCAGTTCCCCGCAGACCATCACGTTCCGCGCCCTGCCGGCTCAGATCCTCGGCATGCCCCCCTTCCTCGTCAGCGCTCAGGCCACCTCCGGCCTGCCCGTCAGCCTGACCTCGGGCAGCCCCTCCGTCTGCCGGGTTTCCGGCGGCATGGTGATGCTGCTGGCCACCGGCGCCTGCACCGTCGTCGCGGCCCAGCCCGGTAATGCGGCTTACACTGCCGCGCCCTCAGTGCGCCAGTCGTTTTCGGTGAATGCGGCCCACACCTCCGGGGCCCTGAGCGCGGCGCCCGGCAGTCCCGTCACTGTCGCGCCCAACGAATACGCCGTCGCCGTCGCCGATTTCAACCTCGACGGCATTCCGGATCTGGCCACGGCCAGTGGGGGAGGCAACAGCGTAACGGTGCTCCTCGGAAATGGCACGGGAGGGTTCTCCATCGCTCCGGGCAGCCCAGTGCCGACAGGATCCGGCCAGTTGGGCATCGTCACGGGCGATTTCAACGGTGACGGAATCCCTGATCTCGCCGCGGGCAATTCGGCCTCGGGAGTCACCACCGTGACTATCCTGCTCGGAAACGGGCAGGGCGGGTTCTCGCCGGGTACGGCCGTTTCCCTGTCGCCGGGCACCGGACCCATCGCCCTCGCGGCAGGCGATTTCAACGGCGATGGAATGCTCGACCTCGTCGTAGCCGACCGCGTCAACAGCAATGTGACCATTCTTCTCGGAAACGGCAAAGGATCGTTCGCACCCACTCCCGCCAGTCCTATCACCCTGGGCGCCGCATACATCGGGCCAGGCTCGATAGTCGTCGGCGATTTCAACGACGACGGCTTCCAGGATCTCGCCATAGCCAACCAGACCAGCAACAACATCACAATCCTGATGGGCACCGGCAACGGCGGGTTTACCCCCGGACCGGTCGGCTTTCTCAGAACCGGCCTGCAGCCCTTTTGCATCGCGGCTGGCGATTTCAACGGCGACGGGAATCTCGATCTGGCAACCGCGGATAACGCCGGCAATGCCGTTACGGTGATGCTGGGCACCGGCAACGGAGGCTTTACGCCCGCAATCGGCAGCCCCTACACTATTCCTTCGCCGTGGTCGATCGCCGTCGGGGATGTCAACGGAGACGGCATTGTCGATCTGGTGGTGGGCAGCGCGGTTTCGGGAATCACCGCGCTGACGGGCAATGGCCGAGGCGCGTTCACCATCACCAACGGGAGCCCTACGCTTGCCATCCCGATCTCTGTCGCCCTGGCCGACTTCAACGGAGACGGTATCCTCGATATCGCAAACGCAAACTATGGGACGAGCAGCGTTTCGGTGCTGCTCGGCGGCGTGGCGCTCACCAGCCTCGCGCTGAGTCCTTCGGGAACTACCACGGTACCGTTTGGCCAGGCGGTCCCGCTGACAGCGACCCTTTCCGTGACAGGGGTCCCGTTCACCACGCCGACGGGTCTTGTGACCTTCTCGGACGGCACGACCCTCCTGGGAGCGGCGGCGCAGAGCACGAGCCCCTACACTTTCACGGCATCGAGCCTGGCCGGGGGCAGCCACACCATAACGGCAACGTACGGCGGAGACAGCAAAACGATGGGCGCGGTCAGCAGCGTCAGTACGGTCTACGAAGGAGGGCCGACACCGACCTTAACCTCGCTGAGCCCGTCGACCTGGTCGCCCGGCGGGGCAGCGTTCACACTGACGGTTACCGGCACGGGGTTCACGGCTGCGTCGCAGGTGCTGTGGAACGGCGCTCCGCTCACCACGAAATATATTGGCGCAACCCAGGTCTCGGCAGCGGTACCTGCCTCGGTCATCTCCTCGGCGGGCGCGGCCGCCATTTCCGTATCGGTCCCCTGGGCCACATCGAATTCGGTCCAGTACACTTTCGTGCCGCCCACCGTTACCACCCTGAGCCCGGCGTCCTGGCTGGTGGGCGGGCCGGATTTCACCCTGACAGTCAACGGAACCGGCTTCGTTCCCAACACCCAGGTGCTCTGGAACGGATCGGCATTAACCACAAAGTTCCTCACCGCGACCCAGGTTACCGCCGCCGTACCGGCCGCGACCGTTTCCTCCGCCGGCGCCGCCAACATCGGGGTCTCGAACGCCCCCGGCGCGGTGTCGAACACCGTGCAGTATCCGGATGTGCTGCCCACTCTGACCAGCGTGAGTCCGACCACTTATTTGGCGGGCGGCGTGGACTTCACCCTGACCCTGAACGGAACCGGTTTCGTCCAGAATTCGCAGGTGCTCTGGAATGGCATAGCGCTAACGACGAAGTTCATCACTGCCACCCAGCTTACTGCCGACGTCACCGCGGCCACTATCGGTGCCGCCGGCACGGGCAACGTCGCGGTCAGTAATGCGCTGGGGGCGGTTTCCGGTTCCCTGGCCGTTACGGCGATACTTCCCGCGATAACTACCCTAAAACCCACTTCATGGCTGGTCGGCGGGGCCGATTTCACCCTCGCGGTGAATGGCACGGGTTTTACCCCGAACTCGCAGGTTCTGTGGAACAGCACTGCGCTGCCCACAAAGCTTATCGGGCCGACACAGCTTACCGCATCGGTCACCGCCGCTACCATCGTGACACCCGGCGCGACGAGTATCTCGGTCTCGAATGCCCCTGGCGTGATGTCCAACAGCATTTCCTTTCCCGATGCCTTGCCCACGGTGACAACGCTCGCGCCGGCCAACTGGCTGATCGGCGGACCCGACTTTACCCTCACGGTGAACGGTACGAATTTCGTTCCCAATTCTCAGGTGGAATGGAACGGTACGCCGGTTTCGACGAAGTTCATGAGCGCAACGCAGCTGGCCGCTTCGATCTCGGCTATGATGATCGCTTCCGCCGCGCCGGTCAACGTCGCCGTGACCAACGCGGTGGGCGCGGCGTCGAACGGTATCCAGTACATGGCTGCCGCCCCCACCCTCGTCTCGCTTAACCCGGCCTCCGCCCTTGCCTCGGGACCTGACTTTAAGCTCTGCATCACCGGCACCAACTTTGCCATGGGCTCTCAGATCCTCTGGAACGGCGCGGCACTGTCGACAAATTTCGTCAGCGCGAACAGTCTCTGCACCACCGTGCCGGGAACCCTGATTACGGTTGCCGGCAGCGCCGACATTCTGGTAATGAACCCCGACGGAACCCCTTCGCCGAAGATCAAATACCCCATCACCAACCCCGTCCCGGCCGTGCCCCAGGGAGGCGTGGTTCCCATCTACAGCACCATTTCCGTGATTCAGCCCGGCAGCTGGGTTTCCATCTACGGCAGCGGTCTGGCAAATGGCGAATATCTCTGGAACGCCGACTTCCCCACCTCGCTCGGAGGCACCACCGTAAGCATTAACGGCAAACCCGGCTATCTTTGGTCCGTGGGTCCGGGTCAGATTAATCTCCAGGCCCCGGACGATACCGCCACCGGACCGGTTAAGATCGTAATCGGCACCCCGTTCGGTCCCATCAATTCCAGCGTCACCCTGGCCGCAAGCGCGCCCTCGTTCAGTCTCTGGCCCGCCAGCCATTACCCCGCCTCCGAGATTCTCACACCGGATGGCTCGGGAGCCTGGGGCAACGGCACCTACGATCTGCTCGGCCCCGCAGGGACTTTCACTTTCTCCACCCGCCCCGTGCATGCCGGCGAAACCCTCGTGCTCTATGGAGTGGGCTTCGGCCCCACGAAACCCGCGGTCCCGGCTGGCGCGGTCTTCACCGGCTCGGCCCCGGTCGTGACTTTACCCACAGTAACCATCGGCGGCGCAAAAGCCCAGGTTCTCTTCTGCGGGGTCGTCAGCGCCGGCCTCTATCAGCTCACCGTTGTGGTCCCCAAAGTGGCGAGCGGAGATCAGCTGCTGGTGGCGAAGGTGGGCAGTTCGCAAACCCAAAGTACTATTTCGGTGCCGGTCCAGTAGGCTCTTTATTGCCTTCCCACAGTGGGAAAAAGCGAAGGACTATCCATGACGGGCCCCGACTCGCCCGGACAGCCATCCTGCCGATTGAAACTGATGCCAACCATCGTGAACCGATTCTGCTCCCGTTGCCGGACAAGGAAAAACACAGACAGCGGTTCCGGCAACTGATGTTCGCCGAGGATGCCCAAATCCAGGCCGATTTGCCATTGGCCAGGCGGGTCTTTGCAGGGCTGCGAGAGCGTGAAATCGCCATACGCCC
>Ga0302319_10003633_pt1 | contig 32082 bp, 28 predicted proteins | sample Bog_T0_2_FD_203319 | JGI IMG/M metagenome (GOLD analysis project Ga0302319, IMG submission 203319) | Peat permafrost microbial communities from Stordalen Mire near Abisko, Sweden - Bog_T0_2 | ecosystem: Environmental > Terrestrial > Soil > Wetlands > Peat | place: Sweden: Abisko, Stordalen Mire... | reverse complement strand
TGGATCCTCGAAATCTACCGCAAGCGCGCGGCCACCAGCCAGTAAGTGCGTTGCCGTATTCCGTGCTCAGGAAGCATTCAGCTTCGTGGAACAGGTTGCTTCAAACCCACGCTGCGCTTCATTGGATGCGCCTCCGTATTGAAGATCACTGCGTTGAAGTCGAGTGTCGACTCCGGCGCGTAGAGCAGGTAAAGGTACTTCAGCGTCTCGGCAAAAAAGAAGCTTTCCATCGAGTCTTTCTGCTTCATGGTGCGCACGTCGGCCAGCGCCGCATAGCCTTCGTCGGTGCGGCAATACTTCACCAGTGCGTCAAAATAAGTCTTGCCCTGGGCCAGGTACTTCGCGTCATGCGTGGCGTGGTAGAGGTAGTAGTTTGATTCGATTATCTCCGGGCGCAACTCGTAGTTTCCTGCGGTGATTTGCATCTTGCCATAGTCCAGCTGCTCCGGCTCTACTCCGGCAAGCGTCCACATGCGATAGCTTGACTCCTGCAGGGCTGCTGCTGTCCTTGCATCCTTGTCGAGCACCAGCACGGCGGGAAAGAATGCATCGAGCGCACCGTAGAACGTGTGGGTGCGCGCTCCCGTGTTCATATCCGCCTGGCCGTACCACAGGCCGTCCGGACGTCGGTCGGCCAGGTACTTGTCAATCGCTGTTTCGCTGTCGCGCCACATGCGCGCGCAGTCCTGATCGCCGAAGAGGGTCGACGCCTTGAGCAAATATTCATAGTAGGAGTCGATGCCGCCCATGATGCCGGCGGTCGGATCGCTCCACGCGCCCGTCTCCACATCGATCTCCGAGCCCACCAGCCCGATCGACGAACGGCGCTTGTACAACTCGACTAGCGCCCGCTTGGCCTTCGCGTAGTACTCCTCCTTGCCCGTCTCTCGCGCCAGCATGCCGTACTCGATCAGCAGGCTGCCAATCTCCGCCGGGTTGCTCTTTGTCCCGCGCACAGCACCAGTGTGCAGGTTCACATACTCGTAGGGCATGCCGGTGGGCGAGTTGAACATCGGCAGCATGCGCCGGCCGAGCTCGTCGGCCAGTTCCAGCAGGCGCTTGTCGCCTGTGAGTTCATAGTTCGAAAGCAACGCCCCCAGCAGACGAATGGTGATCTCGAAGTCCTTGACGTAGATGTCCTGGTCCAGGTTCAGCTTGGTGTCGATCAGTTCGCGCGCATCATCGGCTTGCGCCTTGAGCCCCATCAGCGTCAGAGTATCCAGCGCATCCACCGGCGTCATTAGCAGCGTGTGTCCATACCAGTCAAACGGCCTCTTGCTCAGCGGATGAAACTCATCGTGGCCCCAGGCATATTTCCTGTAACCCTCCCACGCGTGCAGCGCCTCCCCGCGAACCTGGTCCGCCATTGCGGCCGTTTGCACGTCGGTCATCGGCGCAACACTGAGGCAGAAGTCTGAATGCTCTTCGAGAATGCGCAAGGCACAACGATCGAAAGCAAGACTGGAGTTAGAAACCGAAAAACTCGCATGGAAACCTTCCAAAAGACAACGGTCCATCATATCGAGTACAGTATCGGCTATGAAAGCCCCTTTCGTCCTTGCAGGAATGGCGCTGTCCAGCCTCTTGACCCCGAGCCTAGGCACAGCGCAATCCGTTGCAATCAAAGCCAGCACTGATACGCGGCAGACAACCGACATCACTGAGCCCGGGACAATCCCGCTGGAACAGCTATTTAAGATGGCGGATGTGGTGGCAACCGTGGAAGTCGTGTCTGGAGACACAGAAAACTACAATGGGGCCATCTACAAGCCGATTGTGCTCACCGCATTTAAGGGCAAGAAGAAAGGCGAAACGATCTATTTTGGTCAATATTCGGGTGTCAGGCTAGACTGGGAGTACACACTCTTCCTGCGCAACCCGAAGGATCCTGCAGTACCAACAAAATCTCCAACCGCCGGTTTTGGCACAGTGGAATTCCTCGACGTCTTCAATCAGGGCTACTCCGCAATGGAGGGCTCATATTCGTGCGTCTTCGGCGGAGGCATTCCCGATCACTCCTGTGACTACGGTGTAAGAGTTTGCACTGATTATATTGTCCTTCCGAAGGGTGTCCGTGCATTTCCACCCGAGAAAGACGACCCTCCGTTCGGTTGCCGATGGGTGCGCAAATCAAAGTTCGTCGCGCTGCTCGACGATCTCGCGGAACAGCCCGCTGTCATCCAGATGCCTGCCTCAGTTCGCTAACGCTCTGGATGTTTGCGAATTCTGGCGATGTGAGAAAAAACAAAGACCAGACATGATTCGATTGTGGCAATCGGAACATGTCTGGCCTTGCCCAAAAGAGCTAACAGCTAATGGCTGAAAGCTAAAAGCCGCTCTTACGCTGCCGTCAATTCGGAAGTCCGCACCCGAAAGCGCTTCATCGAAATCGACAACGTGCGCTCGATCTTGCGCAGATCGCCGCGTTCCGCAGGGATGGCAAACGTGGAAGCAACGCCGTGCGCCGAAGCGCGGCCGGTGCGGCCCACGCGGTGCACAAAGTCCTCAGCAACCTTGGGCATGTCGAAGTTGATCACATGCGCCACGTTGGCCACGTCAATACCGCGAGCGGCAACGTCAGTGGCAACCAGAACGCGGTGATGCCCTTCCGAGAAACTGCGCAGAGCCTGGTTCCGTTGCGACTGCGTGCGGTCGCCGTGAATCTGCGTCGCCGAGAAGCCGCCCTTGGACAAGCGACGCGCCACGCGATCGGCTCCGTGCTTGGTGCGCACAAAAACCAGAAAGCTGCCTTCTTCCGTGCCCAGAAGGTGCTCGAGTAGCTCCTGCTTCTTGTCCGGCTCCACTTCAAACGTGCGCAGTTCGACGTTCTCGGCCGGCTTCAGTACTGATCCGACCTCAATGCGCGCAGGGTTGTTGAGATACTTGCGCGCCACTTCCTTCACCGCGCCCTCCAGCGTAGCCGAGTAGCACAGCGTCTGGCGCGTTTCCGGCAACATTCCGGCGATGCGCGCAATGGCTGGCTGAAAGCCCATGTCGAGCATGCGATCCACTTCGTCCAGCACCAGCATCTTTACGCCGTCCAGGCGCACCAGCTTGCGCTTGAGGAAGTCTTCCAGACGTCCCGGAGTCGCAACGATCAGGCGCGCGCCGCGACGAATCGCTTCAAGCTGCGAACCTTCAGCCAATCCACCAACCACCAGGGCAACGGTCTGCGAAGGACTGGTGCGAATGGTGCGGAAAGCCTTCTCCACCTGCATCGCCAGTTCGCGTGTGGGGAGCAGAATCAGGGCCTGCGCACCGCGCACTTCCGACTTCTGCAACTTCTCAATGATCGGAATCAGAAAGCTGAGCGTCTTGCCCGTGCCCGTCTGGGCGGTCGCCAACACGTCGCGGCCTTCAAGAGCCGGAGGAATCGCGGCAGCCTGCACCGGGGTTGGGGTTTCAAACTTGTTGTTGTTGAGACGCGCTATGAGAGCGTCTGAAAGGGTGAACTCTGAAAACTTGGTAATCAAAATGTTCTTCTTATCCTGTGTTGTTCCGCGAGCTGACTTTTTCCAGTGCGTCAGCCTGCAATCGGAACCGGTCGCGGAGGAACGCGCACACTTCAGGCGCGGGCCTGCGTTCAAAAACTATGCGTAAGGGAGAACCGAAAACGTCCCTGGGACTGGCCCGCAATGCATTTTTTGAAATGCTTGAGGCCCGGAGCTGCCACACGCTACTGGTACGCCTCCCGGCACACTGCCGAAGGGCTACCCCGCTCCAGGCGCAATCGTCACTCGACTGCATTCCCCGGTTTGCTTCGATTCAAGGCGCCCAGACCATTCAAGGCGGGCTGCAACAATCGAACCTTAATCGCAGACTGGAATTTCCGTTCGCTGCGACTTCTCCGGGTGGGAGACTGATGGGTCTACGCTCTACCGTCCAAAAAATGAACCGGCATGTAGGGGCTTGGGGGAAATCTGTGCCAGGCAAACTTGCCGGTGTGAATGGCAAACCGCTGCTCACGGCCAAATCACTGAGCGCAACTACAGTGTAGCACAGTTTCGCTTTTCCTTTTCTCTCGGCCAAACGTGGGCCTGCGGCAGCAATTCACCGGCGATTGAACTTTCCGCCCACCCAATGCGTTATTCTCACCTGACGCCAAGCTGCCAATTCCTCCCAAAGAACATCGAAGCTTGCAGCCATCCCGAGGACCTTCCCGTTGAATCTGAACATCGGACTTCTCCCCATCTTTGCCGCCGCATTGTTGCCTTTGATTGCCGGAGCTCAAGCGATTCCAGGCGACAAGACTATCGACCAGAAGGTCCAGTCGATCATGGCCGCCACCCACGCCAACGGAATGGCTGTCGCGGTCATCGATCACGGCAAGGTGGGCTACGTACAGGCCCTCGGAATTCGCAATGCCAAGGGCGACCCGCTGACCAAGGACACAATGATGTACGGCGCCTCCCTCACCAAGACCGTCTTCGCCTATACCGTGATGCAGCTCGTGGATCAGGGCAAAATCAAGCTCGACACACCGATCAAGGACGACCTCGACAAGCCGCTCCCCACCTACGGACCCGACCCCGTCTTCCCCGACAAGTACGGCCCCTACAAGGACCTCGCCGACGATCCGCGCTGGGAGAAGATCACGCCCCGCATGTGCCTCACGCACTCCACCGGCTTCAGCAACTTCTGGTTCATTGAGCCTGACCAGAAGCTGCACATCCACTTCGATCCCGGCACGCACTTCAGCTATTCGGGAGAAGGGATGATCCTGCTGCAATTCGCGATTGAACACGGTCGCGCCGCACAGGGGCTTGGCCTTGACCTTGGCGATCTAACGGCTGCCGACTTCAAGAAAATGGGTATGACGCGCACCAGCCTTGTCTTCCTCAATGGCTCGGAAACCAATTTCGCCGATGGCTGGAATGACCGGGGCCAACCCCAGGAACACAGTCAGCGCAAAAAAGTCCGCGCCGCCGGCTCCATGAACACCACAATCTCCGATTTTTCCAAATTCGCCGCAGCCCTGGTGCGCGGCGATGGCCTCAGCGCCGCGGCACGCGCCGAGATCAGCAAGCCAAGCCTGCACATTGGTACCGACAGCCAATTCCCAAAGTCTCCCTCCGACCTTCCCCTCAATCAGCAACGCAAAGATCTTGCCGCCGGACTTGGCGTTGTCGTATTCGACGGCCCTCAGGGTCACGGATTCTACAAAGGCGGCCACGACGGCCAGACCGCCAACACCATGGTCTGCCTCGAAACCAGTCAGCGCTGTGTTGTCATACTCTCGAACGACGTCCGCTCTGAGGCGGGATTTTCTGACCTGGTAAAGTTCATTCTTGGCGACACAGGTGTTCCGTATGACTGGGAGTACGGCGACCACGCCGGCAAGTCCTGAGCGCAGTCAGGGCGTGGCGGCCGGGCTTGCCATTGCGTGCAAAGTCGAGGCCCGGATGCAGACCTTCAACCAGACGATTGCCCAACTCAAGCGCCACTATGGCGCGCCGGCAGCGCCGCCGGCCAACGGTCCGTTTGAGTTGCTCATCTGGGAAAACGCCTGCTACCTGCTGCCCGATGAACGCAGGCTGGAAGTCTTCGAGTCGATCCGCAAACAGGTAGGCCTGAACGCGGCAGCCATCGACGCAGCCCCAGACAAAGTGCTGTTGCCACTTGCCAAGCGCGGCGGCATGCGTCCCGAGACCCGGGTCTTCCGCTGGCGCGAAATCGCACGCGTCACGCTGCAGCAATACGCCGGAGACCTGGACTCGATTTTGAAACTGCCCTATGCCCAGGCCAAAAAAGCGCTCAAGCAATTCCCCACCATCGGCGACCCTGGCGCGGAAAAGATCCTGCTCCTCTGCGGAATCACATCTGGCCTGCCGCTCGAGTCCAACGGCCTCAGAGTCCTGGCGCGCCTCGGCTGGGGAAGGCTCCAGAAAAACTACGGTGCCACGTACCGCTCCGTCCAGACCGCCATCGAAGAGGAACTGCCTGCAAGCGCCGCCCGCCTCAAGGATGCCCATCTCCTGCTGCGGCTGCATGGAAAAGAAGTGTGCAAGGACACCGCGCCATTGTGTCACCAATGTCCACTTGCCAACGATTGCGAGTATGCGCGCAACACAGCGGCATCCTTTCGACGCGGAAATCTCTAGCTACCGCCCCTTCAGCCGCCCCGTCTCCCGCTTCACCAGTTCCACAATCTCAGCTGAATTCTTCGCATCGCCGCCGCGCGGATCGCCGCCAATCCGCCCCATCCGCGCATCCGGCAAGCCCATCCACTGCTTGCGGCGCAGAATGTCGTCGATCTTGTCGTCGGGAATCACGCCCAGCGGCTCGCCAATCTGCTTCGCAATCAGATAAGTCTTGCAATACGTGTCCATGATCTCCGCCAGCCACTCGGCATGGGTCACAGTATCTGACCAGCAAACCACGCCGTGGTTTTTGAGAAGGATGGTGTTGTGCTCATGCACAAACGGCAGCACCGTCTCGGCAAACGCCTGGGTGCCTGGAGTCTCGTACGGTGCAACCGCGGCCGGGCCAATGAACACCTCGTACTCGGGAATCATTCCATTAGGCGGAATCACCCCGGCTACGGCAAAGGCCGTCGCATAGGGCGGATGGCAGTGGACCACGGCGCGAGCTCGCGGGTTCGCCTTGTAAATCTCCAGGTGCAGCAGAAGCTCACTGGTCAGGGTGCGGTCGCCGGCAAGAATCTTCCCGTTCAGATCGGACAGGCAGATGTCGGCCGCCTCAAGGTCGGCTTTGCTTAGCATGGTCGGTGTACAGAGCACGAACTCCGCGCCCAGGCGGACAGAGATATTGCCGCCGTTGCCGTCGACATATTGCCGGTCCCACAGCTTGCGCCCGGTGCGGATAATCTCCGCACGCAGCGCGTTGGCCCCAGCGGAGTTGAACAGCTCGAGCGGCGATTCTCGCTCCGCCCGTCGCGCGCGTGGAGCGTTGATGGCTTCTTCCAGTTGCTCCGGTGTTGAAACCGCTGTCTGCTCCATCGGGACCTCTACCTAATCTGGCGTTCAAGTTCCTACCAGAATTATAGAGGTAGCCAAATCCCTCGAATCGTGATTCAAGTCACGGACGATTGTTAAGCTTTGACGAGTTTGCGCTGCAAGGCCTCCAGAGTCTGCCCTTTGGTTTCGGGATAGATGAACAGGACGACCAGGAACTGCACGATAGTCATGCCGGCGAAGAAGACAAAGGGCGTGGCCTGGGTCATGGAGTGGACGACCACAGGAAAAGCCATGGCGATCGCGGCGTTCATGATCCAGTGGCTGGCCGCGCCGATGCTCATGCCCTTGGAGCGCACGTGGTTGGGAAAGACCTCGCCAATGTACACCCAGATCACCGCCCCCTGCGATACGGCAAAAAACGCGATATAAGCGATCAGGAACCATACCAGCGAGCCCTGGTGGGCGTTTGAGTCGTAGATCCACGCAACGCCGCCGAGGCAGGTTGCAGTTCCGGCAGCGCCGATCAGGAGCAGGGTCTTCCGGCCTGCCTTATCAATCAAGCTCATGCCCAGCATGGTGAAGACGAGGTTGGTTGCTCCGATAGCGATGGCCTGCTGGTCGCCGGAAATCTGGCTGAAGCCGGCCGCCTGAAAGATATCATTCAGGTAATAGAGAATCGCGTTGATGCCTGCGAGCTGGTTGAAGGCGCCAATAGAGATAGCCAGGAAAAGCGGGAAGCGGTACTTCCAGCGGAAGACAGGTTCGTGCGCGGTCGCGTGCTCTTCACTCAGGGCGGCGCGAATGTCTTTGAGTTCCGCTTCAGGCTCGGCCTCTCCCATCATCCTTAGCACTTCGAGAGCTTCATCAATGCGGTCTTTGGAGGCCGACCAGCGCGGGCTGCGGGGAATTCCGAAGAGAAGCACTAGGAAGAAGACAGCTGGGAATGCGGCAACGCCTACCTGCCAGCGCCACTCCGCCGCACCCAGGTTCAGCAGACGGATCAGGTAGTTCGACGTGTAGGCTACGACAATGCCCAGAACAACATTGAATTGAAAGGCTGCAACCAACCGGCCGCGCCACTTTGCTGGAGCGAGTTCCGCAATGTAGACCGGGCCAAGGACGGACGATGCGCCGATGCCCAGGCCGCCAATCAAGCGGAAGACGAGAAACGGAGCCCATCCCCACGCCAGACCACAGCCGACGGCGGAAACGATGTAAAGCAGCGCGGTAAGGCGCAGCGTTTCGCGGCTGCCGAGCTTCTGGCCGATGACGCCGGCAGATAATGCACCGACCACTGTACCGACCAGGCCGATGCCGACCGTAAATCCCTTTTCTCCTGAGGTCAGGCCGTATAGCTTGACGAGTGCGTCAATGGCGCCGGAGATCACAACAGTGTCGAAGCCGAAAAGCAGCCCGCCGAGCGCGCCGGTCAGGGTAGCCTTCATGAGGTTAAAGTTAGGTCGCATTGTGACTTGCTCCTGAAATCGGCCGCTGGAAATCAGAACCCATCCTACACACCCCATCCGCAAACGGTAAACCCAATGAGACTTCGGAGAGTGAAAAGGGGCGGGATACGCTTGCTTGCATGCCTCGCACCGTGAAAAGCTTAGGGCGCCAGACACGGACCCACGCCTTCTTGGCTTCCCGGCGGCTAGGAGCTCGTATGCGCACGATGCACAAGACCTTTATCCTGCTCTGCCCGCTATTTGCGGTGTTGGGGCTGCTTTCCCTGGCAATCACCGGAGGAGCACAGACCGCCTCGTGGCAGCCATACTCCAATGCGAGCGATGGGTTCCGGGTCCTGTTTCCGTCTGACCCTGAGGTGAGCAAGAACAGCGTGCCTGTGGACGCGGACAGCTATGAACTCCGCTCCTATGTGGCCACGGTGGGTTCCACGGCACTGTACGTGGGCGTATGCGATTACGGCGCGAAGGGTGCGCTGGCCGACCCGGAAGCGGTGCTGAAGGGCGCCAGGGATGGCGCAGTGCAGCACACGAACGCCCATATGCTGAGCGAAAAGCCAATTACCCTCGACACCAACAAAGGTGTTGAGTTTGTCGCTGAGAACGACAAGCTCCACTTCACCGTGCGAATGTACATGGCGGGCGGGGTCCTCTATCAAACGATGGTGATTTCGCCGCTCGGCGAAAGCTTTCCCGAAGCTGCACGTTTCATGGATTCCTTTGCAATCCTTGCCAGGAATCAATCTGCCTCTGCCGCGCTGCCGGCCGCGAACTGGAAGCCTTACCGCTATGCTGCCGACGGTTTCAGCGTCTCTTTCCCGTCCGTACCCAAGGCTGAGAAGCAAAGCATCCCCACGGATTCGGGTGCGGTCAGTCTGCAGACCTATCAGTCGGATGACACCGGTGGCACGCTCATTGCCGCAGTCTGCGACTACGGGCCGGGAGCAAAAGACAAGGATCCAGATGCACTGCTGGACAGCGCGAAATCGGGTGCGGTCACCAACATAAAAGGCCATCTGACCAGCGAGAAGAAGATCACCCTTGGGGCCAACCACGGACTCGCGTTTGAGGCCGATAGTGACAATGCCCATATCTCCGCACGGGTTTACCTGGTGGGCACCACACTTTACCAGCTGATTGTGGCCTCGCCAATCGCGGTTAACTCCGCAAACAGCGCGCGATTTCTGGAGTCGTTCCAGCTCATTGATCACGGCCCGCAATAGCATCGCAAGCGGTGTTTTCAGCAGAATGGCGTCTAGTGGTTTGTGCCGGGAGATACGGCAAGCAAGCGGCAGCGCTGTTTCCCAGATGCGCTCCATGCCAGGGCCATATCACTCTCGATATACACACAATCGCCCGTTTGCAGGATCTCCTGCAGTCCGGCTGATTCAAGCTGCAATTGCCCATCCAGCACATAAACAAGGCCGCTTGACTGGTGAAAGAGGTCGGAAATGGAGGCCACGCCTCCTGCCGGGAGTTCGATCATCTGCGCCAGCAGGCGAGGAGAGCGGCCGCCCGCGATTGGCGTGGAGAGCGGTGAGTTTGCCGCGGCCGCGTTGAGCGGTGTGACCCTGGCCTGGTCTGCTCCCCGGTCGCGCGCCAGTAAATGCGCCTTGCGCGTAACGGACAGGGTGTGACGAGTGGGTTCATTGAAGAAGTAGCTCATCCCCACGCCATAGACCCGGCTGACGGTGGCCAATGTGGACAGGGTCGGCACCATCCGGTCAGTCTCTAGCTTTGACAGAAGCGCTGTTGAAAGGCCCGTCTCCCCTGCCAGGCGTGCCAGTGTAAGCCGCTTCTGCGTGCGCAGGGAACGCAGTTTCATGCCAATGCAGTAGGGCTCGAGGGACCACTGGGCATATGAGACAGTCTTTGCCATAGGAGACTCCTTTGGGGCCGGAAAGATCCCCTTCTTTGAGTCTTGCAGCATTGCTTGGCGTCAATCCTGAAAGATTTCTGAAGGTTTTCCTGGCTGGCTTCCGCAACATCCTGCCGTCTATCGCGTTAACATAAAGAACAAAGCATAACCACTTACCCGGATTCCCTCCGGACGAACCATCCATTCACCCAACTCCCCAAGGAGCAGGAATACCCCCATGCAACTGCCTCACCCGTTTCGCCTTGCCCAGTCAACGCTGGCTCTCGCATTACTCACATTGATCGCCGCTCCCCCACTGCACGCCGACACGGTGGTGCTCAAGAACGGAGATCGGCTCACCGGAACGGCTGTGAAGCTGGATGGTGGCAAGCTCACCTTCAAGACTGCGTATGCTGACGCGATTGCCATTTCCTGGGACCAGGTCACCAGCCTCACCACGACGGAGCCGTTGGTGCTGCCCACACGCAAGGGAAACCTTGCGGTCACCGAGATTGATCGCTCCGATACCAGCCTGACTGTGACCACTCCCTCAGGGCCATCCACGCTTCCCGCTGTATCGGTGACCGTGCTGCGCAACGCGGCCGACCAGAAAGCCTATGAAGCCTCGTTGAAGCCTGGTTGGGGCCACGCCTGGGCGGGCGCCGCCAACGTCAGCTTTGCTCTCGCCCACGGCAACGCCAATACGGCCACATTCGGCGCGGGGCTGGCAGCCGCCCGCGCCACCAGAACGGATAAGACTTCGCTTTATGTGAACTCCCTCTACAGCGAAAACGCGAATGCCACGCCCACCACGAGCGCCAATAGCACCGGAGGCGGCATCCGCTACGATCACAACCTGAATCCCAGGCTCTTCGTATTCACCAGCGGCGACTTCCTGGCCGATGCCCTCCAGGACCTTGACCTGCGCTCTATCATTGGCGGCGGCTTCGGCTTGCATGCGGTCAAGGCTCCCAAACAGACCCTCGACGTGTTCGGCGGCCTGGTGTGGACTCACGAAAACTACTCCGCCGTGGCGGCAACAGCCTCTACGCCGCTTACTCCCAGTTCCGTGAACAGCTTCGCGGCTCTCGACCTCGGCGAGCAGTATTCCCGCAAGATTGGCGCCAACAGCCTTTTCACTGAGCAGGCCACCATCTACCCCGACCTGAACAGCCTTAGCCAGTTTCAGTTCACGGTAAACTCCGGCTTCAGCACCAAGCTGGGAAAGATGTTCAACTGGGTGACAACATTCAGCGACAACTACACTTCGTTCCCGCCAGCCGGGACACTGGATAATGACGTCATTCTTACCACTGGTCTGGGCGTCACGCTCACCCGCAAGTAAAAAGACGAGCGCCGGGGCTGCAGTTTTCAGGACCGCAGCCCCTCACGCACGTTCCCGCGCAAGAGGACTCAGAACTGCAAACACGCGCTCTGATTACTGTTTTCCAGCCTCAGATTACCCTCCTCAGCGCCCCTCGCCCGAGTTCGATTGCCCCCTGATTTCCGCAGATTCTTTCGTGCGCTGAACAGGAGGTTCGTGTTCGTTTCAACTGGCTTAGCGTTGATGGGCTCCTTGTATCACTTACTTGACCATTGCTGACCGATTTCGGCAAAAATATGGCAAAGCAGCGGATACAATTCTGCATAATTTTGTTTACTGAGTAGTAAAAAAGTAACCACTATTCATTACTTAATACCAGCAAAAACCACGACATTTCGCTTCCCCGCATTGGATACAACAGCGGATAATTCTCTTGCCGCAATAAACAATTCCCGACTGATTTGAAGTCGCGTTTTTGTGGGGAATCCCTGACATTTCCTTCGCTGGATGTTTTGGGAGGGTCTCCCTGGCGTCGCGTACACGGTTTGCCACTCGCACCAGGCGAGTGGCCTGACATAAGCAAGCGGGCAGGCAACGACTCCGAGGTGTTTGTTGGATCGTAAGCATCAACCTTCATCGACCGGAAGCCACACCATGGAATCGGCGATCGTGTTCGCATCTTTCCGTCTCGAGCCAGACGGCTCTTTCTTTCGCGGCGAAACCTTCATCCACCTGCCGCCGCGCGAACTCGGAGCACTGCGGTTGCTGGTTGCGAATGCCGGCCAAATCGTGACGCCGTCCCAGATCAAACAGGCCTTGTGGGGGGATGTGCATGTCACCGCGGAAAGCGTGCCGCGCTGCCTGTCGTCCTTGCGCGCCCGCCTTGAGCCCGATGACTGCATCCAGACCGTGTACAAGCGTGGCTATCGACTCGTCGCGGAAGTGCAGCGACAAAGCGTCCCCGTTTCCAGCGCTACTCCACGCCTGGCCATCGTCCCCTTTGCCACAGACACTGGAGTCCCCAAACATCTGGGCACCATGATTGCAGAGGAAGCGATTGCCCGCCTGAGCAACGCGCCCAGGCAACTGGTTGCCCCACTTGCGCGCGATTCCGTCTTCACGCTTTCGTCCAGTGGGCTTACCGCGCTGCAGGTCGGGCAGACTCTCAAGGCCGACCTCGTGGTCACGGGCACTTTGCGCGGACTGCTGGCGCACATTCGCTTGCGCGTAGAGATGATCCGCATCTCGGATGGCGTCCAAATGTGGGTTGAAGATCTGCTGGTGGAGCGAGGTAAGAGCGCAGGCCTGGAAGAAGAGTTGGTTGCCCGCCTGGAAACTCGCATTCAGTCCTTGCCTCTTGAGTTGAGCCGGAAACACGGCCAGCATTCCGCCACCGCAGGCGGTCACGAGCAGGGTTACCGCGGCCCCGAGCGTCGCCGCCATCGTCCCGCAGGACAGCAGTCTCTTCATGAATCTACGGACGAACTCCTGTCCTTGTCAGCATCTGCTGAGGATGCACCGGATCCTCGGACACGCAGTGAAGCCTACGGCGCCTTCCTGCGCGGCCATCACGAATGGCAGACTTTTGAACGCCACCGCATGCAGGACGGACTGCAGCACCTGACCCACGCCATCGAACTCGATCCATCCCTCGTCGCGGCCAAAGTCGACCTCGCTCACCTGGTAGTTACCCAGTCCATGCTCGGATTCATGGTGCCATCGGTCGCTGCCGAAATCGTTCACCGCACAGCTGCCTCTGTTTCTGACACTGCGCGCAACGCACCGAAAATGCTCCCATGCCTGGCCTGGATCAATTTTCACTTCGATCGAAATATACCCGCGGCCCTCTGGGCCTTGAAGCACTCCGCGCACCTGCCCCATGACCCTTGGATCACACGGTTGCGGGCAATGATTGACATGAGCCGGCACCGATTTGCTGAAGCGATCGCGCTCATGCGCAGCGCCATTGAACTCGACCCGTTTTCCCCATGGCTCAACTCCAGGCTGGCGTGGGCATTGCACCTCGACGGGCAGTCCGCCGAGAGCCTCAACCAGATGGAACAATGCATACGACACTTCCCTTCTGACGAAGGAACCGCCTTTTACGGATCACAGCTTCTCGCCTGCCATGGCGAAACGGCCCGTGCCGTTGGACTTGCGGAACACCTAACCCATCGCTTGTCCTCCTTCGACCCTGGGACCTCTGTACTGGCCAATGCCCTGGCCTGCGCCGGAAGAAGGGATGAGGCGCTGAGCATGCTCGAACGACTGCACTGGCTGGGCCGCGAGCGCTTTGTGCTGGGCTCGTTCAATGCAGCCGCCTACGTCGCCCTCGGGGCGCCAGATGCGGCCCTGGCCGAGTTGCAGGCCTCCGACAGCACACGATGCCCGTGGTTCTTCCAGATCCTTGCCGATCCCCGCATGAAACCCCTCCACGACCTTCCCGGCTTTCAGGAGCTCCAGGCGATCCTGCCTCGGATGGAGGCCGCCGTACCGGCTGAGTCCGGCGATCCAGATGGATTCGCGGCGAATATCTGATCGCCGCAGCCCCAGTGACACCCCAATTGTATGGGAATTCCGCAAGTAAACCGATAAACCTAGCCAAAGTACCCCCCAGCCCTGTACATTTCCTATCGGTTGCCTTTTCAGCCCTGAAGCTCCCCAAGCAGCCCACCCGGGCGTTGTTTCCCACGCTCGCAACTGGAGGATTTCTCGCATGTCGTCCCGATTCTGGTTCTCGCTCCTGGTAACCTCAGCCTCTCTGGCACTCTGCACCGCCGTCTCCGCGCAGCAGGAACCGTGGCTCGACACAAAACTGCCCGCCGCGGAGCGAGCCCACGACCTTGTTGGAAATATGACGCTCGATGAGAAGGTTGCACAGTTGGAAGACTGGGCCACCGCTATTCCCCGCCTGGGCATTCCTGATTACCAGACCTGGAACGAAGCGCTCCACGGCGTTGCAAGAGCAGGCTATTCCACGGTGTTTCCGCAGGCAATTGGCATGGGCGCCACATGGGACCCAACCATCGTCCACGCAATGGGCAACGTCGTCTCGACGGAAGCCCGCGCCAAATACAACGAGGCTCAGCGTGTTGGCGACCACCGCATCTTCTTCGGATTGACCTTCTGGTCGCCGAACATCAACATCTTTCGCGACCCCCGCTGGGGCCGTGGCCAGGAGACCTACGGCGAAGATCCCTTCCTGACCTCGAAACTGGGCATTGCCTTTATTGGCGGAGTTCAGGGCGGCGACCTTGATCATCTTCGCGCAGTGGCTACCAGCAAGCATTTTGCCGTGCACTCCGGGCCGGAATCCATGCGTCACGGATTCAACGTCGACCCCTCTCCGCGCGATCTGGAAGAGACTTATCTGCCGGCGTTCCGCGCGACTGTCACCGAGGGCCACGTCCAGTCCGTCATGTGCGCGTACAACTCGATTGACGAGTGGCCTGCCTGCACCAACAAGATGCTGCTCAAGGAGCACCTGCGCGATGCATGGGGCTTCAAGGGCTTTGTCGTCTCCGACTGCGGGGCCATTGTCGACGTCAATCAGGGGCACAAGAAAACCGCCGATGTGACCCACTCCGCTACGCTCTCGATTCAGGCAGGCACTGACTTGTCATGCAGCATTTGGACACCCGGCTTTAACACGCTCGTAAACGCCGTGCATCAGGGACTGGTCACAGAAGACCTGATCACCCAGGCCACCGAACGCCTGTATACAGCACGCTTCAAGCTTGGACTCTTCGATCCGCAGGGTTCTAACCCGCTGGACCGCACACCCTTTAGTGCAGTGGGGTCCGCACCGAACCGCCAGACATCGCTCAAGGCTGCCGAAGAGAGCATCGTTCTGCTCAAGAACTCGGGTGTTCTTCCTCTGAAAGCTGAACCTGGACACATCGCCGTGATTGGCCCCACCGCGGATCTGCTGCCTTCGATCCTCGGTAACTATGTCGGCACGCCGCTGCACCCGGTGACGCCGCTCGACGGCATGACGCACCAGTTCCGCAGCTCGCCCATCCTATACGCCCAGGGCTCCACGCTTGCCGATGGCGTCGGTGTTCCGGTCCCACGCACGGCCTTCGGTCTGAACAAGGGACTCAAGACCGAGTTCTTCGCTACACCGGACTGGACCGGACGGCCGGTTGCCACGGTAACGCAGCCTGAAGTCCAGACCGATTGGGAGAACGCTCGCCCCGTGCCGCAGGTTGAGACGCAGAATTACTCCGTCCGCTGGTCAGGCACGCTCACGCCGCCCGCGGCCGGGCACTACGTTTTCACCCTGGAATCCGGCGACAGCTTCCCATACTCACCCGAAGAGAGCTACCGGCTCCTCCTGGATGGGAAAGTGATCTCCGAAGGCAGCCTGCGCCAGAAGCTGGATTTGTCCGCAATGGGCAACTTCAAAGCCGCTCCCGGAGCCTCGCCCACTGCTCCACCCATCATGGCTTTCGCCAAGGTGCCATCCATCCCAGTCGACTTCACAGACACCAATCCACACGACTTCAAACTTGAGTACTCCCACTCTGGAAACGAGGCAGGCGGCGGAATCACCTTGAAGTGGCAGGCCCCGGCCGAGGCGCTGCTTGACGAAGCCGTTTCGCAGGCCAAACAAGCCGATGTGGTGGTTGCTTTCGTCGGCCTCTCGCCGCAGTTGGAAGGCGAGGAGATGAACATCAAGATTGATGGCTTCTCGGGCGGCGACCGCACCAGCATCGACCTTCCCGCACCGCAGCAGAAGCTGCTGGAAGCATTGGCCGCGACCGGCAAGCCGCTCATCGTGGTGCTGCAGAGCGGAAGCGCTGTTGCCCTGAACTGGGCCAACGAACATGCGGTCGCAATCCTTGAAGCCTGGTACCCTGGCGTGGATGGCGGCACCGCGGTTGCGCGCACACTGGCGGGGCTCAACAATCCTGCCGGGCGTCTGCCGGTTACGTTCTATGCCACGCTGGACGGGCTGCCCGCCTTCACCGACTACAGCTTCAAGGACTCCACCGGCGGTCGCACCTATCGCTACTACCCCAGCAAGCCGCTGTGGGGATTCGGCTACGGGCTGAGCTACAGCAAGTTCACCTACGGCCCAGTGAAGTTATCCAGCGACACGCTCAAGGCAGGCGACCCGATTACCGCAACCATCACTGTGACGAACGCCGGCGCAGTCGGCGGCGACGAGGTGGTTGAAGCCTATCTCAATACGCCGCAGAAAGACGGTCCCATCCATACACTGGCCGGCTTTGAGCGCGTCAACATCGAGGCGGGACAAAGCCGTGAGGTCACCATCGCAATCGATCCGCGCACTCTCTCCAGCGTCGACGACCAAGGCAACCGCGCTATCCTGCCTGGCAAATACACCCTCACCCTCGGCGGAGCGCAACCCCAGGAAGCACAATCCAAATCAGACGCCGGTTTCACCGTCAACGGAACCCAGCCTTTGCCCAAATAGGGAGCCAAAACGGCGGGCAGACTCAACTAGGTCTGCCCGCTTTTTTCATGCACCGTGGAATTTTTACCTTCCCAGGCATCCACTGCCTCAGAGCGGCGGGGTTGACCGGTTCAGGCGCTCCTGTCGAGCCAGCACCAACTCTTCCCGCTCCAACCGCTTCCGTTCAAGGCGGTCCGTGCGCCCGCGATCAGTGCCATATCCAACAAACAGGCCGACAATCGCCGCCGCAAGTGCCCAAATCAGAAGCAAAAGGCCCACCGCCAGAAGCGCCATTCCGCCAACCGCCGCCGGTCCAGCCGTGGAAATCGACATTTGCAAGTTGGCAGCGGCAAAGGGATAAGCGGCATTAAAGCTGCCGGTCCCCACACCATATCCAAAAATCGTCGCCAATCCCGCTGCCACAAATAAAACAGCAAGAATCAAAGGGCCGTCGGATTTCATAGGTTTCACCTCTCTTGAATTGTTTTCGCGCCCAGATTGCGCCTGGTGTCCGTCAACTTACCAGCGGGTTGATGGATGTAAGTCTAGATGCAATCGAGTTGCCAAAAGCCGCCCAGTGCAAAACCCGCCCGCCCGGTGACTCGCGTCACACGACTCCGCCGCCAGTTCCTGAATAATTCTTGTCAAAGAAGTCTGGACCATTCAGTCCTCCGGGTGTTATTCATCGCTCGGTCTCAATCTCCCCACGAATCGCGGAGTCAAAGTGCTGCTAGGAATCCTCAAGGAAACTGCTCCCGGCGAAACCCGTGTCGCTCTGCTGCCGGAGAGCCTGAAATCCGTGCTCGCCCAGGGCATTACCGTCCGCGTTGAAAGCGGAGCCGGCATGGGCGCAGGCGCCTCCGATGCCGCCTACACCGAAGCAGGCGCCACCATCGCGCCGAGCCGCCTCGCGCTGCTCGCCGAAGCCGATGTCCTGCCCGTCGTCAACGCACCTGGCCCTACCGATCAGGCCCGTCTCAAACCTGGCGCCGTCGTGATTGGATTTCTGAGGCCGCTCGAAACGCCCCATGCCCTGGTTGCCGCGATTGCCCGGCCCGCCACGCTCTTCAGCATGGAACTGGTTCCGCGCATCAGCCGCGCGCAGTCGATGGACGCACTTTCGTCCATGGCGACCGTTGCCGGCTACAAAGCTGTGATTGCTGCTGCCGACCGGCTGCCGCGACTCTTTCCCATGCTGATGACCGCTGCCGGCACCATCCCTCCGGCGCGCGTGTTTGTCATCGGAGCGGGCGTTGCAGGGCTTCAGGCCATCGCCACCGCTCGTCGCCTGGGTGCAGTGGTCGAGGCCTACGACGTTCGTGCCGCCGCGGGGGAGCAGGTACGCTCCCTCGGGGCAAAGTTTCTCGATGTGGATCTGGGCGGCATCAGCGCCGAAGGCGGCGGAGGCTATGCCGCGGAACTGAGCGAAGAGGCCCTCGGCCGCGGCCGCGATTTGATTACCCGCACCGCAGCGCACTCTGACGTGATCATCACGACGGCACAGGTTCCCGGCCGGCCTGCCCCGAGGCTCCTTCGCAAGGACGCAATTGAAGCCATGCGCCCAGGCTCGGTGCTGGTCGATCTGGCCGCGCCGGCTGGGGGCAACTGCGAACTGACACAGCCCGGCGTGGAGCAAAATCTCAACGGCGTCACCCTGCTCGCGCCGCTCAACCTCCCTGCCGAAGTCCCCGTCCATGCCAGCCAGCTCTATGCTCGCAACATCCTCAACTTCCTGGCGCTCATTCTGAAAAAAGGCGAACTCTCCATCGACCTGGGCGACGAAGTTTTAGCCGGAGCCTGTGTTGCCCACAACGGCAACCCTGTCAACCCGCGCGTGGCAAAATTGCTGGAGCCGGTAACCAAGGGCTAGAGACTTCGAGCTCACAAGGATAAACATGAACCCCGCCGTTTTGATTGCTTCCGTCTATGTGTTCGCCCTCGCGGCTTTTCTCGGCTACCAGGTCATCAGCCGCGTACCGCCCCTGCTTCACACGCCGCTCATGTCGGCCACCAACGCCATCTCCGGCATCTCGCTGATTGGCTCGCTGGTGCTGGCCGGCGCCAAAGGCTACCCACTCCCCGCGCACATCCTCGGCTTTGTCGCCGTCACCACCGCGACCATCAATGTGGTCGGCGGATTCGGCATCACCGACCGAATGCTGAAGATGTTCGGCAAGCGCAAGACAGAAGCGAAAAAGGAGATCGCCAAGTGAGCCTGACCTCCTACTTCATGGAAGCCACCTACCTGGTAGCCTCCATTCTCTTCATCCTTGCGCTCAAAATGATGTCGCATCCCGAGACGGCCCGCAAGGGCATGTTCCTCGCCGAAGGCGGCATGTTCGCTGCCATCATCGGCACACTGGTTGGCGCGCACATCGTCACCTGGGTCTGGATCATCGCCGGCCTCGCTGTTGGCTCCATCATCGGCGCGTGGATGGCCATCACTGTTCCCATGACGGCCATGCCGCAGCGGACCGCGCTGTCTCACGCGTTTGGCGCTCTCGCGGCGGCCCTCGTCGGCATTGGCGAGTTCGTCACCAAGGCCAATGAGATGGGAATCATTACTCGCGGCGCGCTTGGCTTTGAAGTGATGCTCGGAGCCCTCACCACCACCGGCTCCCTCATCGCCGCGGGCAAGCTTCAGGGCGTCATCGCCGGCAAGCCGGTGCAGTTCCGCGGCCAAAACGCCATCAACCTGATCATCGGCCTGGGCATGGTTTCGAGCTTCGTCTTCTTCTGGATTCACCCTGAAATCGTCGCCGCCTTTTACATGATGCTCGGCCTGGCATTTGTCTTTGGAGTCATGCTGGTCATCCCCATCGGGTCGGCGGACATGCCAGTCGTCATGTCTTTGCTCAACTCCTACGCCGGCCTCGCCGCCGCCGCCACTGGATTCGTGCTCGGCAACAACGTGCTCATCATCGCCGGTACGCTGGATGGCTTCTCCGGCTTCATTCTCTCCGTGCTCATGTGCAAGGCCATGAACCGTTCCATCACCAACGTCCTGTTCGGCGGATTCGGTGCGGTGATTGCGGAGGCCTCTGCGGATTCAGGCGGCGTGATACGCGAGATCTCTCTGGACGATGCCGCCATGCAGTTAGCCTTCGCCAATCGCGTCGTCTTCGTTCCCGGATATGGCCTGGCCACGGCGCAGGCCCAGCATGCCTGCCGCGAGTTGGGAGAACTGCTGGAAGCACGCGGCGTTACCGTCAAATACGCCATTCACCCCGTCGCCGGACGCATGCCCGGCCACATGAATGTCCTGCTCGCCGAAGCCAATGTGCCCTACTCTTCGCTGTATGAGATGGAGCAGATCAACCCCGAGTTTCCATCCACCGATGTTGCCGTGGTGATCGGGGCAAATGACGTGGTAAACCCCGACGCTCGCGACAATCCCAAGTCCCTCATCGCCGGAATGCCCATCCTTGAAGTAGATCGCGCCAAGTCCGTCATCGTGCTCAAGCGTGGACAAGGCCGCGGCTTCAGCGGCCTGGAGAACCCGCTCTTCTTCAAGCCCTGCACCAGCATGCTTTACGGCGACGCCAAATCGTCTCTGAGCCATCTTGCCCAGGCCGTCCAACACGTCTAACCTATCGCCAAAAGATCCCAAGGTGGAAATCAAGCAATGATCAGACCGGAATTGTTTCGATTGAATGGCGCGGTCGAACGCGATCCCGCCGTCGATGCGTGGCTGAACGACTATGACAACGAACTCGGAGCCATAGCGCGTCGGTGGTTTGAAGCGAAGCGGTGTTGCGGGGACGAGGTCCGGGAGCTCTTGCATGACGGCTGCCCGGTTGCGTGCCTGGGTGACGCGGCGTTCGGTTACGTGAACGTATTCGCCGCCCATGTCAACGTCGGATTCTTCCAGGGCTCCGAGCTGCCTGATCCCGCTCGATTGTTGCTGGGAACCGGCAAATTCATGCGCCATGTGAAACTGAAACCGGGCGCGGCAACTCACGACGCATCGCTCAAAGTGCTCATCCAGGCGGCGTACCTTGATATCAAGTCCCACGTTGAAAACGGCTAGAAGTTGTTCCCCGTTCCCTGCTCTGATGTTCCCCGCATCAAAAAATGCGGCAAGAGCCGAAGCCCCTGCCGCTACCCTTCCATGGGTTTGCTTCAAGTTACTGCAACACAACCTCTGCGCCAACGTCTGCAGCAATCTCCGCGCCTATTGCAACAGCTTGGTCACTTCCTGCTGCACGGTGTTGGCCTGCGCCAGCGCCGCAATGCCCGTCTGGCTCAGAATCTCGTACTTTGACATGTTTGACGTCGCCGATGCGTAGTCTGTGGCCTGAATTGCATTCTGCGCGGAAAGCACGTTCTCTTGCTGCGTATTCATCACCTGGCTGACGGAGTCCAGTGTATTGATCTGGGCGCCAATGTAGCCGTCCTGCGCCGCCACGTCGGTAATCGCCACATTCAGATCGTTGAGCGCAATGGAGGCATCACCCTGGTTAAGAAGGTCCGTGGTGTTCAGAGCTTCTCCCGCTCCATCGGAGTAGCTGACCGTTGCCACGCCGCTTGATCCGCGTGTGTCCAGCACGAAAGTCCCGGGTGCGCCGGTAGTCTGCCCGCTGGTTGAATCGTAGACCGCGTCGCTTGGACTGCTGGAGCCGGATAGCCCCGTCTTGTATGCGCTGTTGCCCGTATAGTTCAAGTTGGCCGTCGCCGTGGTTACCGTCATTGTTGACGAGGCACCGGTAATCTGCCCCGCTGTACCTTCCGTGTTCGATGTAATCTCGACACTTCCCGAGCCGTTGTTGCCCGGCACCCATCTCGCTGTCACGCCAAGTGTCGCGGTATTCAGGTTGATCTGGCCGATCAGCCCGCCAACTGTCTCGCCGGCGGTTGCGGTCACCGTTTGCCCTGAGCCGCCAACCGTGAAGATCAGCGACCCGGAGACAGTATCGTTTGCACTGGCAAACGCACCCAGCGTCTCGGTCGCAAAGCTTCCCTGCGTGGCATCCTGCATGGTGCTCGAGTTCACGGTGATCGGCGTCCCTTGCGGGCTGGCTGAACTCAACGCAAGTCCGGTCGTGTTCGCCACTGCATTCAAGCCCAGTGCGCCAAATCCGCTGATGGCCTGGGCCAGCTGCGCCAGTGTGCTGCCCGGCGCCAGGTAGGTGGTGTTAGCCGCCGAACCGGTACCGACCGTGAAGCTCTCGGTCACCGATCCGTTGGTGATCGAGATACTGCCGCCCGTTGCAAGGGTGTCGCTGGTGCTTAAGCCGCCGGCCGCAACGCCCACCGTGATCGATGAGTCCTGGCCGGCCGCGGCTGTAACTCCATTAACCGGTGCTCCAGCCGTCATGGCCACCGCGCTTGCCAGGGTCGTCACTCCAGGAGTGGTTATCGCATGCCCCGTCCCGCTGCTCGTTGACTGCAGATAAACGCTGCCATTTCCCGTCCCCGGTGCCGTCGCGGTAATCCCCAGCGCCGCGTCGCTATTGATGGTAGTGACGAGGCTGGCCACCGTACTGGCACCTGTATAGAAAACGTTTGCCGCATCCACACCGGTGCCCATGATAAACGTCTGCGTTGTGCCTGCGCCGTTCTTGAGTTGGATCTGTCCGGCGAGAGTCGCGCTGACATCGTTCAACGTCTGGCCATTGTTCAACTGCAGCACAGCGGTGCTGAATGTTGCCGGAGCACCGGCTGCACCGGTTTGCGCTCCGGCATTGGCCGCATCCACCGTTACTGGCGCTGTCAAAGTTGAGTCCGTCAACGTGTTCAGGCTCGCCGTTATCGGATTCGGGCCGTTTGTGGTCGAGGTCAGCAGAAGCGCATGGTCGGCCGAACTGAAGGATGCGGTAACGCCAAGGTTGCTGCTGTTGATCGCCAGCGCCAGGTCGGCAAATGTCTGTCCCGCCGTGGCTGTGAACGTCATGCTCCCGCCCGTGGTGTTGCTGAGCGTAATATGGCCACCGGTGGCCAGTACATCGTCCTGCGTCGAAGCCGCCCCCGCATCGATCGCGGTGATCTGCGGCGTCCCAACGCTGGCCGCGCCGCCGTCGGTCGGCAGGTAAAGGCCGATGCTGGCATTGGCATTCGCCAGGCCGGTCAGGCTCGCGGTGACATTTTCTCCGGTAGTCGAGTCGGCGGTTGTTACCGTGATTCCTGCGTTGCCGGCGGCCAGTGTCGCGGTCGCGCCCAGTGTAGACGACTCGGTATTGATGGTCGTAATCAGGTTGGCGAGCGTGTTGCTATTGGTCCCGTGATTGGCGGTATAGAAAGTCGTCGCCGTATCCGTTCCCGCGCCTACAACAAAGGTCAATGCCTCAGTGCCGCTGGGCAAGGTATTGGTCAGCGTCACGCTGCCCCCCGCAGCCAGCACATCGGTGCTCGCGTTGGTGCCGGCGATTCCGAAGGTTACCGAACTCTGCTGGGCCGCTGTCGCCGCTGTCCCGGTTACCGAACTGGCGCCTATCGCCGCCAGCGTCGGTGAATTGCCAGCCGCCGCTCCGGCCACAAAGGTGGGAGCCGGTGCACCTGCCCCGGCCGTGGTCGAAACAGTCAGAGCACCGCCTCCCGCCGTGTCGGCAAGCGACAGGCTCTGCGTCCCATTCCCATTTGTGATAACCGCAGCCGTAACTGGGCTGTTGCCCCCGTTCCAGGCGTTGATGGTGGCCGCCAATTCGGCCATGGTGTTCACGCTTGAGTTGATGGTGATTGGCGAACCCACGGTGACGCCACCGGTCTTGATGGTGATCGTCTGTCCCTGCGTGAGCAATTCGCCGGCCGGAATCCCGGTGTTGTTCAGTATTCCGCTGGTGCTCGAGGCGCTGGGGTCGACTCCAGCGGAAACCATCCCGCCTGAAATCTCAATACCCGTCTCTGTTCCCGCGCCCGTCACCCCGGCCTGCGCCTGCGTGGAAAAATTGGCGGTAAGTCCCAGCCCCGCATCGTTGATTGCACTTATCAACCCGCTCGCAGTGTTCGAATAGGTTGTCGTCCCGCCAACTGAAATCGAGGTCGTCGCAGTGCTCGACGAGCCGCTCGCTCCGGGCACCAGGTAGGTGAGGTCGATGGTGGTGCTGCCGCTGGCGTTCAGCGCGTCATTTACCGTCGCATTTTGCGTCGCCGTCGATAGGTTCAGGAACACGTTGTTGGTTCCGTCGCTGTACGACATCGTGCCGCCAGTGTCGCCTATGCTCGACTCGGAAAGCGTTCGAATGCTGAGGTTGTCAATGGAGGATCCAGCCGCAGAAGAGTCGCCGGTGTAGATCGCAACCGTATTGCCCGTGAAAACCTGCTGCTGGTTATAGGTCGTCGTCGAGCCGATGTTGTTCACTTCGGCAAGAATCGACTGGTACTCCTGATTGGCCGCAGACTCCTGCGTGCTGTTGAGTGTGCCGTTCGATGCCTCGGTCGCCAACGTGATCGCACGATTCAACATGCTTGTCACCTGCGATAGCGCGCCGTCCGCCACATCCAGCAGGCCTACGCCTTCCGTCGCGTTCGTCTCCGACTGCAGCAGCGCTGTCTGGTTGGCTTCCAGCCCGCTTACCAGCGACAGACCTGCCGCGTCGTCGGCTCCGGAGTTGATCTTCGACCCGGACGACAACTGCTGCAAAACCTTCTGCAGGCTGTTGCTTGTGTTGTTCAGGTTGTTCTCTGCGTACATTGCCGAAAGGTTATTCAAAACTCCGAGGGCCATGGAAGTAACTCCTTTTCAGGATGCTTGCTGCCCGCTCTTGCCTGCGGCGATTCATCCCATCCGCCCGGCGCTCCGCAACTTCCGGATATGCGTTTCTGCATCCACCCACTTCATCGGAGTAGGCGAGAATAACTTTAGTCATTATTTTGAAAGGCACCTTAAGGCTCACCTGTCGCACTTCCATCCAAACTGTCCAGCTTCAGTCCACGCCCTGTCTCATTCTGCCGCATTCGCTGTTTCAATTCGCGTCAATTGCTGTTGCATTCCGCGTCACTGGTCTGTCCCGGTTCGATCCAGGCACGCTCTGCTTGTCCCCGCCAGGGGCCGGCGCAATGCACCAAAAAATCGGCGGCAGAGGGATCGCCCCCTGCCGCCATCGGTCGCACTTTCAACCGCATTTGCTCTCTGCCTTTTAAAACACCGTATGAAAACTCAATCCCTATTCGAGCTCCGCGCCCTGGTCAGGTGCGGGAGGACCTTCCGGCCCCGGCTCACCGCCCAGCATGCTCTGCGGCCCACCCGGAGGAGGCGGGGGCGCCTGGCCGTCCGGAGACTGGCCGCCGCCCCTGAATTGGAGGCGCGCATGGCTGGCCCGATCGGCTTCCATCTGCTTCCACTGGTCCGGTGTCAGCTTGCTGCGAATCGCCAGCAGAAAGCGTGCATTGGCCTTCTCCAGCTCTGCCCGCGCCGCCGCCACCTTGTCAATCTGTGCCAGGATCTGGCTCTCGTTGGGCTGGTCCTGCTTCATCATTGGTTCCAGTTCCAACTCCGCCTTTTCCAGCGCGCCCCGCATATCCACCAGCGTCTCGCGATGCTGCTGCAGGGTGTCGTCCATCGCCTTGCGCTGGTCGTCGGTCAGCTTCAACTTCCCAACCATCTCCGGGTTGTTCCACCAGCGACCATGGTCGCCAAACGACCGCTCCATCGGCGGCCGATGATCCCCGAACCCAATTCCCGGGCCGCCGCCGGGCGCCTGTGCCATCCCAATTCCAGCCAGCAAACCGCCGGCAATCAATACTCCCAGTCTCAACGTCAAGGTTCTGCGCATACCTGTCTCCTTCCCCGCAAAGCGAGGGTCATCTTTTCAGATTCCGTTGTATTCGTCTGTCTACTTTGTCCCGTCATCCACCATCAGCTGGGCCAACGGCTCCATGGCGCTCGGAACATCCCGCGATACATCGCTGTCCACCCCGGCCAGCAAAACCTCATCGGAAACCTTGGCCCGCGCCTCCTGCTCTTGCAACTGCTTGCGCTCTGCGGCCGCCTTCTGCTCCACCGCAATCCGCACCACTTCCCGCTGGTGGTGCTGCTCCAGCAATCCACCGCTCACGCCGCCGGCCGCAAGCACGCATCCCAGCGCCCAACCCGCCGCCAACCGCCAGGTGCGCCGCCGAATCTCCACCTTCACCGTCCGCGGCCGGTGAAACTCCGCATCGCTCCAGGCATGCACGCTGGTCCTGAAATCCTTCAGCGTTGCTTCAAACTCCTGATCCGTAGCATCCACCGCCCGCAACGCGGGCTGCTCCAAAAGGTTCTTGCCATTCTCTTTGTTTTCGTCTGTCCAGCTCATCGTTTTCCTCCCAGTTCCAACCGCACCCGCGCCACCGCCCGCGAAAGATGCGCTTTCACCGTTCCCTCGCTCAATGCTGTCGCTTCCGCGATCTCGCTCAACTCCTGCTCTTCCACGTAGCGCAGCAAAAATACCGTCCTCTGCCGCTCGCTCAAACCCTTCACCGACTGCCACACCTGCTTCACCCGTTCCCGCGCCAGCAGCTGCTGCTCCACCGAGCTTTCGCCACTCGGCAGCCACTCGCTGGCCTCGTCCAGATCGACCGAGTTGGTTCGCGTCGTCTTCCAGAACTGCATCCGGCGATTTCGCCAGTGATCCTTCTGCAAGTTGATCGCGATCCGCATCAGCCACGTCATCGCGCTCGACTCACCCCGAAAGCTGCCCCAATTACGGTGCGCCTTCAGGAAACACTCCTGCGTCAGCGTCTCCGCCAGGTCCAGGTCGCGCGTGGACGAAAGCAGGAAACGAAAGATCTGCGGCCGGTGCCGCTCCACCACACGGGAAAACTCGTCCGCGGCAAACTCCTCTGCCGTAGCCATATCGATCGCTTTCACTGCGGTCCCGGCTGCCATCACCCATGTAGACGCCCGCATCGGATGCAAGTTTACAAGCCCACTCACATTTCCCAAAGGGTTACCACAAAGCGGCTCTGTGCCCCATTCATTCGCGCTCCAGGTGAAGGAGTGGGAAACCACATTTCTCAACTCCAAAAAAATCTGTCATCCTGAGCAAACGACTCTCTTTCAGAGAGTTACAAAAGAAATGAACCTGTCATCCTGAGCGAAAGCGGCCCCAAGCGTTTTTCAGCTTGGGGGTGGTGAGTCGAAGGAACTGCTTCTGCTTTTCGGGCTTTGTTCATTAGGAGCGAAAGGGGCCCCAGGCGCATTTCAGCCTTGGGGCGGTGAGTCGAAGGACCTGCATTTGTTCCTGGTGAGAGTTTGAGAGGCACCACACCAGCACAAGAAGGGCCCCCCAAACCTGCGCCACAGCCGCCCCTCACCCCTGCTTAACCCCCAGAAACCTCAGCTCCCACCCCGTCGTCTCCATCCCCGTCTGCTCCGCAACAGCCCGCAACACCACCCGCCCCGGCTGATCCGGATACTCCGCCGGAAAACACGCCACTTCCGTAGCCGCTACCGGCACCAGAAATCCCCGCTTCGGCTGCACGCCCGCCACAGACTGTTCCTTCCCCCGCTCCAGCCGGTTCCCCGCCGTCAGCTCGTTGAAATACGCCGGGTTGTCCGCCCCCGACGCCCCCAGCAGCCACGGCCCATAGAAATAAGCCACCCGTTCCTCGCCCGCTGCCTCGCTCCCCACCACTTCGCGGCACAGCCCCATTGCGTACTTCACCTCGACCGTATCCCCCGCGGCCCACACGCGCTCCAACCCCACATACCCATCTCCAGCCGGATACTGCCGTGCGCTCCCCGAAGTCCGGATCTCCAGCGACTCCGCCCACTTCGGCTTGCGGAGAAACAGCGCATCCCGCCCCGTCCCGACTGCGGTGATAGTGATCCGCACCGTCCCGTTCTGGCCCATTGTCGACGTGGACATCGCCCGCAATGCTCCTGCCGTTGTTTCCCCCACCGCCATGCGGCCATCCAGCGGCAAGTCATACCACAACCCATCCGCCGTCGAACGAAACACGCTTCCCTCAACATCCGGAAACGCCCTCAACCCATGCAGCGTGCAGCACCACCACGCCCGCGCCGCGCCCTGCGCCGGAAGGCCGGTATCCGTGTAAAGCCTATGCCCAAAATCCCCGGTAGAAAACTGGTTGAACGCCAGTTCATTGAAGACCGTACGCTCCGCCGCTTCCAGATAGACCTTCTTCTGCGTAGCCTTCCACAGCATCAGCGTAAGGCGCGCCCAGTCACACTCTCCGCAGCCCTCGGTGCGGTGGTTGTTCGGGCTCCAACCCTCGGGAACGCCTCCCGTGATGAGCGCATCGCGCGAGCCGGACACCTCCGCCCATGCATCCTCGCACTGGGCCAGGTACTTCACATCGCCGGTCGCCTGGAAGAGGTCCATGACGCCGCGCAAACTGGTCAGGTAGCCGTGCACATGGTCTCCGTGCCGCCGCTCAATCACCGCCGCGACCTGCTCGGCCAACTTGCGATATCGCTCCTCCTTCGTCGCCATGTAGAGGTTGGCAAGGCCTTCGGTCTGTTGCATCCAGCAGATGTAGCTTGAGGCGAAATGCTTTGCCCCAAACGCTTCGCGCATATCGTCAGAAAGCATCAACGGCCCAATCTTCACCGGCCAATCGCCCAACCGCTTGCACGCCGCCAGCACTGCGGGTTCAGGCACTTGGCGGCAGTACTCAAGCAGCCCCACCAGCAGGCGCCCATTGCCCCACAACAGCGCCAGGTCTTCATCGATCGGGCTGCCTGCGTGGAAGCCCGCGCCGAAGTATCCGTCCGGCTTTTGCATCGCAATAACCTTCGCGACCAAATCGTCCAGGCCTGCAAACGACCTTCCGGAAGTCCGCGCCACCGTGGCCAGCGCACCAATATAGCGGCCCGAAAGATCGCCGCTGTACTCGGTAAATCGCCGCACCGCTTCCGGCCGCACATCCGCAAGCAGAAACTCCTCTGTATAGGCCGGCGAATCGCCGTGAAGCACTCTGTTCAGCGTGAGCTCATACCGAGCAGCCAACTGGCCCTCCTCAGCCCCATGCGCAGCTTCAACTGCCTTCTCGCGCACATCCGTCAAAGCCCAACCCAATCGGCCGTTACCGGCCAGCAGCGGAACCAGCGCGGCAACCTTCACAAAATTGCGGCGATCCATAGATTGCCTCCTCGAGTCCCATGGAAAATAAGCCCAATTCTATTCCTTTCCACTCCAGCCATCGCCAGATGTAAGCTCCAATGCATCTCAATTCACACTCCCTGGCTCCCCGCCACCCGACCAATGACCGCTGAGTACTGACAACTGATATCTGACAACTGATCACTGATCACTGTTCTTGTACACTGTCTAGGCAAACTCTAACCACCAGAGGCCACCCATGCTCCTTCAAGCCCTTCGCCAGCAAGTCCTCCGCGCCAACCAGGAGATCTTCCGCCGCGGCCTCGCGCCCCACACCTTCGGCAACGCCAGCGGCATTGATCGAGATCCGGACCGGACCGGCCAGGGGTCTCTGGTAGTTATCAAGCCCAGCGGCGTGGACTACGCATCCCTCACGCCTGGCGACATGGTGGTGACTGACCTCGACGGCAGAATCGTCGATGGCGCCCTCCGCCCCTCCAGCGATCTCGACACACACACCTTCCTCTATCGCGAATTCCCGCAGATCGGCGGAATCGTCCACACGCACTCCGAGTTCGCAACCTCCTGGGCGCAGTCGTGCCGGCCCATCCCCTGCTTCGGCACCACCCACGCCGACTACTTCCACGGGCAGGTCCCGGTTACTGAATCCCTCACCGCCGAAGAAGTCTCGACTGGCTACGTCCGCAACACCGGCGCCGTCATCGTCCGCCGCTTCCAGGCCGACAATCTCGATCCCGTCGCCGTTCCCGGCGTCCTCGTTGCCGGCCACGCTCCCTTTGCCTGGGGAAAAGACGCGGTGGACGCTGTGGAGAATGCCGATGTGCTGGAATACATTGCCCGCCTGGCCTTCCGTACCGTGATGCTGCGCGGCGGAGACGGCATCTTCGACGCCTCCGGCGGCCAAATTCCCACCTGGGTCGCAGATCACCACTACCAGCGCAAACACGGACCGAAAGCCACCTACGGCCAGAAGTAGCCGTTAACGGCGGCACACAAACCACCGCCAACCTTTGCGGAAACATCGGGACCGGCTATGCGTATCGCTGTTCCCGTTCTCCCGCCCGCCGAGGTCTCTGATGCGGAACTGGCTTCTCGCCGCGATCGTCGCTTTGCCTGTCTCGCTCTGCGCGCAGGGCATCGTGAATGTTCCGCCTGAGCAATGCGTTTATAAAGTCGGCGACGATCCGCGCTGGGCGGCAACCGATCTCGACGAGAGCGGCTGGACGCCGGAGACCCAATACAAGCTGACAGGAGAAATGACGGTCGTTTGGCTGCGCTGCCACACCAACACGAATCTCGCGGGCGCGCAGCAGCCGGCGGTCTTGATTGTGGCATTCGACTCCACAGAGCAGGCATTCGTCAATGGCCAACCCATTGGCGGAATTGCCGGTCCCGTGGCGGGTTTCGCCTCCGAACAGACCTTTGAAAAGGAAGTTTTCCCGCTGCCTCCAGGCCTGGCGTTGCCGGTGCGCACCATTGCGGTGCGGGTTACTCATGGAAGAATGAGGGCGGCCAGCCCCTCTTTCCCGATCATCGCCAACATCTCCCCTGGCGATCGCGAATCCCTGGTCAACCTGGCAGTTCGGTTTGTGGATTCCTCTTGGGGAGAAATACCCGTATATTCCTGCTTTCTGGTGATCGGCTCTGCTGGCCTCTTCCTGCTCGGGCTCTTCTTATTCGATCATTCGCAGAAGCCCGCGCTAAGGCTGGCATCTACTGCTGCTCAGTGAGTCTCGCAGCGGTCACTTCGCAGTGCATGAGGCACGCGCCACAGATTCCGATGTGGGTGGACGAGATCGTGTGGGCCGCCTGCAACATCGAATCCTACGCGCTGGTGCTCGTCATCTTCGCCCTGGTAAACCGCCGTGTGCCCCGCATCTACTGGATTTTGCCGGCAACGACCATCGTTCTAATCGTCGGCTGCATTGCCGCAATCCTGCTGCCGCCGCGTTGGTCGCTTCCGCTCTCACTCTTTATTCAGGTCACCTGCTTCAACCCGATGTGGTCCATCTTCGCTTTTTCCGGCACGGCTCCGTTCGTGGCCTTCTGGCCCTGGACCAAACAACGGGGCCGCATGAGGATCGTGGCCCCGTTGTGCGTGCTTTGGGGCCTGCTCGAAGCCGCATTCTATCTGGGCCAGGTCATCTATGGGCGTGATAGCTGGAACGGGCCAATACAAACCTGGTGGTCCATCTTCATCCTGACCGTTATCGTGGCGTTAGTTGGTTACATCTTTCAGGACCAGCGCGCCACCGCGAACCAGCGCGCGCAAATGGGCGGCGAACTCACTGCCGCCCGCCAGGTGCAGCGCACTCTCATGCCTGAAAAACTGGACGTCGCGCCGGGGATGTCCCTCAGCGCCGCCTTTCTCCCCGCCAGCGAAGTGGGAGGCGACTTCTACCGCTGCCGCACGCTCAAGGACGGCAGCCAACGGGTGCTTCTCGGCGACGTGAGCGGCAAGGGCGTCGCAGCTGCTTTGACTTCTGCCCTGCTGCTCGGAGCCGCGGATCGCTGCGACGATGTTCCCCCCGCGTCCGTTCTCAAAGTGCTCAACCTTGCCCTCCGCTAGAGTGCGATTGGCGGCTTCACCACGTGCCTTTGTGCCGATGTCTCACCGGACGGAAGCATGCGCATCTCCAATGCCGGGCACCTGTCCCCTTATCACAATGGCGAGGAACTCCCGCTCAACAACGGCCTTCCGCTCGGGTTGATGGATCGTATCGACTTCCCGCAGACACCCCCGCATCTCGCCCCCGGCGACACGCTTACGTTCCTGTCCCATGGGGTTGTGGAAGCGCGAAACAGCAACCGAGAATTGTTTGGCTTCGAGCGCACCCGCCAGATGAGCACCCTCTCGGCGCATCAGCTGGCCGAGGCGGCCCGTCAGTTCGGACAAGAAGACGACATAACGGTGCTGACCCTGACCTTACCCCGTGCAGCGATGGTTGCACAGCTAAGCGTCTGATCCTCCGGCCGACACTGATTTCCGATCAGGAATCACTGCTGTCCGGTTTAACTTAGTTTCGTCGCCGTCAAGCTCATTTCCATGTATGGTTTATAGCGATTTCAGGGTGTCCACGATTTGAATTGCGT
>Ga0302319_10003630_pt1 | contig 32103 bp, 28 predicted proteins | sample Bog_T0_2_FD_203319 | JGI IMG/M metagenome (GOLD analysis project Ga0302319, IMG submission 203319) | Peat permafrost microbial communities from Stordalen Mire near Abisko, Sweden - Bog_T0_2 | ecosystem: Environmental > Terrestrial > Soil > Wetlands > Peat | place: Sweden: Abisko, Stordalen Mire... | reverse complement strand
GCCCCAATCAGTCCTGAAGTTGCTGTCATAATCGGCTGAAACTTAAGGTAAGCCGGGCGGCCAAGCAAAGGCCGCCCGGACAACTCCAAACAAGCAATCATCATCAAACCATCGCGCCAGACTGGCTAGACGTTTCGGTGCCAAGCAGAGTGAAACATTAAACAGACACATGAAAAAGTATCATCCAACCCCGTCGGAGACCCCGGAGACGAACCTAACACAGTTCGCGGCCGGGAGAGCGGATTTCCATCCGCTGGCGATCCGCGGGAATGAGGTGCTTCGGTGGTTCATGGCTGATCAATTTCCTCCGCATGTATTTGAACCATTTGTTGCCAAACACAAATTAGAAAATGGCAAGATACCTGCAGAGGCCGCAGTTCGGACAATTTCGCCCCTAAAGTGTCGGCGGTTTCCGCCGATATTTGAAAGTGGAACGGTCCCCGGCAACCGTAGATGGCCGGAGGGAAAACCAGGCGGGCGCCTCATTAAAGGCCTGCCTCACGGCAGGGATGCCGTGTAACACAAATACCCTCGCAAGAGGGTGACTCATGGAAGGAGTCAGTATGGTAATAAACACAAACATAAACGCAACGAACAGCGCCTCGCTGTTACAACAATCCAGTGCAATGTTGAGCCAATCGCTTCAGCGGTTGTCCTCCGGTTCGAAGATTATATCTCCGGCGGATGACAGCGCCGGGCTGGCGGTCTCGATGAAGTTGACCTCACAGATGGCCCGCGTGTCAGGCGCCCAAAACAACCTGAGCGACGCCACCTCGTTCAGCCAGACGCAAGACGGTTACCTCGCGCAGGTAAACAGTGCCTTGAGTCGGATGAGTGAACTGACGGTGCTTTCGCAGGACGTCACGAAGGTGACTGCGGACCGGCAACTGTACAATCAGGAATTCACCGCCTTGGCGACGTACATCAACAATGTGGCGTCCAAGGACTTCAACGGGGTCAGCCTGTTCACCGCGAACGCGTTGAGCGTTACGACCAGTCCCGATGGTTCCAATGCGTTTAGTATGACCGGCATCGACCTGGGCAATACTACGTATACCACGGCAACCGCCGACAAGGTTGACACAATTGCCAACGCAAAAACGGCCCAGGCGGACGTTATTAAAGCGATCACCCAATTGGCCTCGGATCGCGCCACGGTTGGCACAAACGAGGAAACCATGACGTACAATAACAATCAGCTCAGCACGCTGAACAATAACCTTTCGGCGGCCAACAGCCAGATCATGGATGTGGACGTGGCGCAAGAAAGTACGACCTATGCAAAATACAACATCCTGGTGCAGTCCGGCACGGCGATGTTGGCGCAGGCGAATTCGCTGCCGCAGTCTGTCTTGAGGCTCTTGAGCTAATAGATAGGTAGAACTAGCGGCCCAGCACCCGGGTGGCGCGAGACGCCACCCGGACTTTTCGGCGAGGTGAGCCTGCGGCGGTCAGGATAGTTTAGAACATACAATTTATGGCAACCGTTAGCACCGCACCACCACCGACTTCGCAGATCACGGGCCTGGCCTCAGGCCTGGATTGGTCCACCGTCATTCAAGAGCTCGCGAATGCCGAGCGCACACCCGAAACCCAATGGCAGGCCACCCAGGCCACACTGACGCAGCAGAACACCGCTTTCGGGACAATTTCCAGCTATCTGAACAACCTTAAATCCGCGGTTACGGCGCTTCAGAGTTCCACTCTTTACGGCGCCACCACCGTTTCGACGTCTGATGCCACCACCGGCACGGCAACAACCGCTTCGGGAGCGGTTCCAGGAAGCTATTCTTTTGACATAACCCAACTCGCCACCGCCGCCAGTATTGCCGGTACCGGCAACATCAGCCAAAAACTCGTGCCGGACGGAATTCCCGCGGATGTGACCGTTGGCACCGCGGGATTCACCACGCCGGTCACGGAAGGCACCTTTACCATCAATGGCGCCCAAGTGACCTTGTCGGCCACCGATTCCCTGCAGAATGTCTTTGATAACATTGCCAAGGTCACGAACAACACCGTTACGGCGACATACAATTCCGCGGACGGGATCACTTTGACGAGCACCAGCGCGATTACGCTGGGATCAGCGGCGGATACGAGCAATTTTCTTCAGGTAGCACAGCTTTACAATAATTCCACCGGTTTGGTGTCGAGCACCGGCGCGCTGGGGCGGGCCAAACTGAACAGTTCGCTGGCCGAGGCCGGCCTGACAACCCCGATTACTGACGGGGGCGCCGGCGCCGGCGCGTTGACCATTAACGGCGTGACGATCAACTACAATGCGACAACCGATTCCGTGACCGACGTGATGAACCGGATCAATAGCAGCACCGCAGGAGTAACGGTCCGGTACGACACTTTAAACAACCGGTTTTTGCTGGCCAACAATACGACGGGCAGTGTCGGAATTTCCTTGAAGGATAATACCGGCAATTTTCTCGGCGCCACTGGGCTCCTGACCGGCGCGACGACGTCGGGGAAAAACCTCTTGTACACGGTCAATGGCGGAGCGCAACAATTGCAGAGCCAGTCCAATACGATTACACCGGACAGTTCCACCATTCCCGGTTTGTCGCTCACCGCGCTGGCAACGGGATCGGTTACGGCGACCGTCGCCAGTGACACGAGCGGAATTACCTCCGCCTTGCAGACCTTCGTAACCGATTATAACAATGTGCAGAGCTATATCACCACCCAGTCTGCCACCAGCACGGATTCCAGCGGCAACATTGTCCCGGGTTTGTTGACGGGCGATTTGACGGCCAACGAAATTGCCCAAAACCTGCGGTCCGCGTCATTGTCCCAGGTGTCGGCCTCGGGGCTGACTTCGGCGATGAGCGAGGTGGCGGACGTGGGCATTACCAGCAATGGGCAAACCAACACCATTACGCTGAATACAGCGGCACTCGCGACGGCTTTGACCAACAACTTGAGTCAGGTTCAGAAATTCTTTACCGATACAACGAGTGGCTGGGGGGTGGGGCTCACCAATTATTTGGCTACGGCGAACGGAGCGAACGGCTCCATCCAGGCGCACGAAGCGTCGCTGACGGCACAAAATCAGGCGATTAACACTCAGATTACGAACTTGGAGACAAAAATCACCAGTGATTCCGCCAATTGGACCACCGAGTTTTCGAACATGGAAGCTGCGGAGTCCAAGACCAACCAAGAGTTAACCTTCCTTAGCCAGTCCGTTACGTCTGGATCACTATGATTAATCCCCGAGCGACCAACTTGCCTTCCGCCCCCCAGCCAAGATCCCCTTGGAGCATTCCAGCAGCTGTTTTGGCTTGCGGCCTTTTAATGTCGGGCGCGAACGGCGGTGGAAACGGCCCGATCCTGCGGGCTTCGGAGGTTCCGGCGCCCAACGTCTATGCCCAGTCACCGAAGTTGCTGGCGAGTTTGCAGCGGGTGGCAGTGTTGCCGATTGCCTCGGCCAGCCAGATGGCCGACCTGCCGGAAGGCTGCGAGGAGATGAGTTCAGTTTTACTGGATGAGATTGTGCGGACCAAGAAGTTTGAGGTGGTACCCGTCAAGGCATTGGATCTGCGTTTTAACACGGGCCGCCCCAAGTGGACCGGTTCCGAATCCATGCCCACCAATTTTTTCCCCACGCTTCAGCGGCAGACAGCTTGTGATGCGGTCTTGTTCTGTGAATTGACGGAGTTCAAAGCGTACCCGCCCATGGCCATCGGCTGGCGCTTCAAGTTGGTGGACGTCAAAACACTGTCCATTTTATGGGCGGCGGATGAGGTTTTTGACGACCACAATCCAGTTTTGGCGCAAAAGAAGAGCATGCTGAAGAAGATTAGCGACAAATTGGCGCACAAGGATGAGGAGGCGTGGGTTGCTGAGACATCGCCGCAAGTATTTGGGCATAAGAGTCTTTCGACGATTTTTAAGACGCTGCCGGAAAGATGAAAAACGACTAAAGTTCCTGCCGTTATTACCGATAATTGAAACAACAGTAAAAAAAGAGCCGCTTGCCAGGCAGACACAAAATTATGGAAGTCAATTTAAACTCAACTCAAGGTCGCATCCCTGATTATTCCCAATCAGTGCCGCGCCAGGCCGCAGCTCCTGCAACTGATACTACTGCCAACACGGGGAACACGATGTCATTTGAGCGCACCAAAGCCTTGGAACAATCATTACGAGACACACCAGCGGTGAGAACAGACAAGGTTGCCCAGGCCAAATCGTTGGTCGCTGATCCCAGCTATCCTTCAGACCAAGCGCTAAGCCGCATGTCGGATCTGCTGGCCAAGCATCTTAGCAGTTAACATCATCCATAGGCCATCTTATGTATAAGCCTTCTGTGAATCCCTGGAAATCTTATCGTCAAATTGCCACCCAGACGGCGCCGCCGGGGCAGTTGATTCTGATGCTTTTTGATGGAGCGCTTAGTTCGCTGGAACGCGCAAAAGTGGGCTTTACGTTCACGGACCCGGGTGAACGGAATGTTGCCATCCATAACAATTTGCAAAAGACGGTGGATATTATTCGCGAGTTGAATTCTTCCTTGAATCTGGAAGCGGGCGGGGATCTGGCCATTATGCTCCGGGATCTTTATCTATATTTCGAAAGCCGCATTCTCCAAAGCAACCTGAAAAAGTCTCCCATTGGGCTGGACGAAGTGGCCAAGCATATCAAGGAACTTCGTGATGCCTGGGCGCAAATGCTGGTGAAAGAGAATCGACCGGGCGCCCCGGTAAGCGATGAGTGGGTAAACCCTGACTTGCGGGCGGCATGAGCGCGGAGAGCGATTTGCGGGAGGCCTACCGGGAATGGCGGCGGCTGGCGCAAGCCGAAGGCGAAGCCATTCGGGCCGCAAACTGGAGCCTGCTGTCGGCGTGCCAGAAGGCGCTAGGCCTTTTGCGGGAACAAATCACCGGATTGTTGCCAAGAGTTCAGCAGGAATGGACCGAAGCCCAGGTCGACAAAGCCGCGCGCCAGGAAGAGATTAACCAGATCCTCCGCGGATTGATTGAGATTGCCCGTCGCAACCAGATTTTGCTGAGCGGAATGCGCGAGGCAGCACGGGTCAAACTCGAAACGCTCGGCGAGGCGGCAAAGAATTTGAAGCAGCTGCGCCGTTCTTACGGCCAGACCTCGCTCAGTACGTGGCAGTCCTTTTCCTAAAATAATTTAGCCGCATCGGGGTTGGTTGCCTTTAAGCGCAGTAAAAAATGAAAAACCCGGACGCACCGCAGTCGCATCCCATCCTCATCGTCGATGACGAGGATACGATGCTGCTTACCGTACAACAGGTGTTGCAACGGTCGCACTACGATTGTGTGGCGTTTACCGATCCCCTGCGCGCGCTCGAAGAAATCAAGCGGCGAAAATTCTCCGCCATCATCTCCGACCAGCGAATGCCGGAACTACCCGGGTTGGAACTTTTGGCGCTCGCCCGACAGGTTCAACCCTACGCCACCCGCATACTAATGACCGGCGTCCTCAATTTAGACACCGTGGTGGATGCCATCAACAAGGGGGAAATTTTCCGGTTCATCATCAAACCCTGGCTGCGGGAGGAATTTTTAGCCACGGTCAAGAACGCGGTGCAGCGGTACGAACTGATTTGCCAGAACGCCCATTTGCAGGGGGCCACGCAATCCATGAACGAGCAGTTGGTGGAACTCAACCGCTCGCTGGAGCATCAGGTGCAACTGGTGGCGAACCAGAACCGCCAGCTAGCGGATGTGAATGGCGCGCTGGAGAATAATTTGGTCCGGTCGATGGAACTCTGTGTCCATACGATGCAGACCTTTTATCCGTCTCTGGGAAATCAGGCCCGGCGGGTATCACAGCTTTGCAAGACGCTGGCCACGGTGGCGCAATTGAGCGGGGAAGACCGGCGGGTGCTGGACAGCGCGGCGCTGTTGCACGACATCGGTTTGGTGGGGGTGCCGCGCCAGATCATCCGCCGCTGGCAGGACGACCCGAATGGTTTGGGCGGGCACGAACGGGCGCTGATTGAACAGCATCCGATTCTCGGCCAGGAATTGGCGGCGTTTACCAGCAGCCTGGATAAAGTCGGGCAGATTATCCGGGCGCATCACGAATGTTATGATGGTTCCGGTTATCCGGACCAGATGGTCGGGGAAAACATTCCCTGGCTGGCCCGGCTGCTGTCGGTGGTGGTGGCCTACGCGTCCAGCCGCTTGTTGGATACGGATGCGGTGGAGAAGGTCAAAATGGGGGCGGGCGCCGCTTTCGACCCGGAAGCGCTGCGAATTTTTCTGCGAGCTCATGCGGTCGCCAGCATCCCCCGCAAGGAGCGCCAGGTGGCGATGGCCGAATTGCGACCGGGGATGATTTTGGCCAAGGGAATTTATTCCCCCACTGGTTTGTTGCTTGTGCCCGAAGGCCAGTTGTTAAACACTACCTACATCGAAAAAGTGCTCAACTACAACCGGATTCAGCCGATAGTCCAATCGTTAGTAGTCTATTGCTAGTCGGGGTGGATAACGACTGTTAGCGACGAATGAACATTGCGCCAGAGGCCCCTTCAGTCACCGATGCGGATAATTCCGCCAATTGGTGGCAGAATTTTTTTAACGCCTCGGATGACGCGCAGGTGGTGTGCCGCCGGGACGGCACGGTACTGCATGTCAACCCGAAGGCCGCCCGCCGTTTCCGGCTCAAGCCGGGGCCGGATGGCAAGCACGCGTCCATTCTCAAGTTGCTGGTGCCGCCCGCCAGCCGGAAGCTGGCGCAGACCCTCGCCGGCCAGACTGCCTTCCCCGTTTCCTTGCACTCGATCATCACGCAGTTGGACGGCCGTCCGCATGCGCTGGTGGACCTCGAGATCGTCCCCCTGGGGCAGACCACGAGCGTGGTCACTTTCAAGGAAACCACCGGGCGTCTCCGGCTCGAAGCTCATGTGCAGCGGCTCGTGACGGCCATTGATGCCACGCCGGACGTGTTTTTGGTGACCGACGCCGAAATGAACATTACCTACGTGAACCCCGCCTTCCAATCGGCCACGGGTTACGGCTTGGAGGAGGTGCTGGGCCGGACCGATGATTTTCTGCGGGCCGCCTCGGAGGCGGCAAAAGTTTTTAACTATCGGGCGAACGTCAAGCAGGGCCGCGAATGGTCCGGTGAAATGGTCAACACCCGCCGGAACGGGGAGTCGTATTTTGTCGATTGCACCGTCTCGCCGATTTCAGATATTGCGGGAAATTTCATGGGGTACGTGGCCTGCGAGCGCGACATTACGGTGCGGCGGCAGTTGCAGAACGCCTTGCGGGTGGAGCGAGATTTTGTCCAGAGCATCCTGCATTCGCTGGATGGCGCGATTTACAGCCTGGACTGTGATTTTCGGCTGACGCACGCCAACGCGGGCTGGCGGCATTTGTCGCGGGCGCACGGCGGGCTGCACTTTGACGGGCCGCCGACGATCGGACGCCCGTTGCTGGACCAGGTGGAAGACCCGGCGCGGCGCGGCGAATTGCGGCTGTCATTTGAGGAAGTGATTGCGACCGGGCGAACGCAGGAGAATCTTTATCATTCTCCGGATGGCCGCCGGTGGCTCACGCGCATTTCCCCGTGGATCGACGGGTCGAAGGTGCGCGGATTGATCTGCAACATTGCGGACCAGACCCATTTTCAGGAATTGCAGGAGCAATTATTCCAGGCGCAAAAGATGGAGGTCATCGGAACCCTGGCCGCCGGGGTGGCGCATGATTTCAACAACTTGCTGCAGGCCATCCGGGGCCACGCCAATCTGGCGCTGATGCAGGCGGAGGCGGGTTCGCCGCTCCAGAAGGGCCTGGAAAAGATTGACCTGGCGGCCACGCGGGCGGCGGAGATCACGAAGCAGCTTCTGTCGTTCAGCCGCGTTTCCGAATCCCGCAGCACGGTGCTCGACTTGAACGAAGTGGTGAAGGAGGCGACGCAGCTTTCCCGGCGAACCCTGCGGGGCGATATCGCGGTGGAAATTGCGCCAGCGCTAATGCCGGTGCGGGTGAAGATGGATGCCACGCGCGCCAACCAGGCGTTGCTGAACATCTGCGTCAACGCCCAGGACGCCATGCCGGAAGGCGGCCAATTAACGATTACGAATACAATTTTGGAACCGTCGCCGGAGCTGGTGGTGCGGCATTCGTTGCTGCCGGGCCAGGTCTATGCACGGTGTAGTATTGCGGACAACGGTTGCGGTATCGCGGCGGGCGACCTGGGCAAGATTTTTCAGCCGTTTTTCACCACGAAGGACAAGGGCAAAGGCACCGGCTTGGGCCTGGCCATCGTCCAGCGGGCGGTGCAGGAAGCGGGCGGCTTTATCGAAGTGGAGAGCAAATTGGGCCGGGGCACGACGTTCCACCTTTACCTGCCGCTGGTGCATGATGCGGTATCGCTTGCCCCCGCGGCCAATGTCACTCCGCTCGCCAATGGGAAGGGCCGCGTGCTGGTGGTGGATGACGTGGACTTGCTGCGGGATTTTGCGCAAGGCTTTCTGGAGATGTCCGGTCTCAGTGTGCAGGTGGCCAGCAGCGGCGCGCAGGCCCTGCAATTGCTGGAGGAGGCGGCGGTGCCGATCGACGTGGTTTTTACCGATTACAACATGCCGGGCATGAACGGCGTGGAGCTGATCGAAAAGGCGGCGAAGAAGTGGCCAAGAATCAAATTTGTGCTCGCCTCCGGCTATTTGGACGAGGTGACGCGGGCGCAGCTGGAAACGTGCAAGGCCAGCGTCCTCAGCAAACCGTATGACATGCATGACGCGTCGCAGTTGGTGCTCCGCCAGCTGGCCGACCATAACTCGGGAAAACCATGAACACTCTTTCGCTGGCCATGATCGTCAAGAACGAGGCGCGCTGCCTGGCGCGCTGCCTCCGCAGTGTGGAATCCATTGTGAATGAGATCATCGTGGTGGATACGGGTTCCACGGATGGAACGGCGGCGCTGGCGGAGGAATTCAAGGCGAAGGTGTTTCATTTTGACTGGTGCGAAGATTTTTCCATCGCGCGAAATTTTGCGCTGGCCCAGGCCACCGGTCATTGGATTCTGGTGCTGGATGCGGATGAAACGGTCACTTCGGAGCTGGCCCGCGAAATCCAGCAGTTCATTCAGGGCCAACCGCGGATCGGGCGGTTGAAGGTGGTCAGTGATTTCAACCGCAACGGGCAGTTATTCAAATCGCAGGCATTTGTGTCCCGCTTGTTTCCGGCGGGTGTATCGTTTGCGGGAAGAATTCACGAACAGTTGGTCTCCGCGCTGCCTCGCGTCAACCTGGCGGGTGAGTTGTCCCACGACGGTTATCTCGTGACGAACAAGAGCGACCGCAATGTGAAAATGTTGCGGGGGGAACTCGAGCACGATCCCCAAAATGCGTACCTGCTGCACCAGTTGGCCTTGGAATACACCTCCCTGGATCGGCCGGGGGACGCGTTTCCCTGTTTGCAACAGGCGTATCGCTCCCTGCAGCCATCCGATCCGTCTGCGCCGAATGTGGTGGTCGATCTGATTTACACGGCGATGAAATTAAAGGATTTTTTGCCGGCGCTCGCGGTCATCAAAGCCATGGAAAAACCGCTGGCGGACTTTCCGGATTTTTTCCTCGTGCGCGGCCTGTTTTTCATGGAGCTCATTCGCACGGACACCGCGCGGTACATCAGCGAGCTCCCGAAGGTGGAGCAGAGCTTCCAGCGCAGCTTGATTTTGGGGGAAACCGACAAATACAAGAGTGTGCATGGTTCGGGCTCATTTCTGGCCGGATACAACCTGGGCATCTACTATCATGTCCTGGGCAATAGCGACGGCGCGCGCCGCTGTTTCGAGTCGGCGGCCAACCTTGGCTACGCCCCCGCGCAAGCGATGTTGCAAAAACTCGCCGCCTGACGCTGGTTCCCTTTGCCAGCATTTTCAAGACTAACTTTGCGAGGATTGGGGAACACAGGTTCCCCAACCGTCTTATCGAACCTTACTCCAACCATAGTCATCCTTGACTCCGGTTTGATTGGCTGGAAAGGCGGGCGGCAGAATCTGCCCGCCGCTTATGCTAAATGGGCCCGATAGTCCTAAAGACCGAATGTTTTTTGCCGATACTAGAGGTAATCGCCGCACAAAAACCGAATAAACGGAATCGATCCCTGCCATTAAACTGGTCGCCGTTAAAAATTTCCGATCCATTCTTTAAAATGACTGCCAATAGTTTATTGACCGCCGATGACCCGTTCGAGGCACGCGTCGAACATCAGCCATATCATGGCAAACGCATCCTCCTGGTGGAGGACGAGCCGCTGATCTGCCAGTTTTGTGTCAAAGCCTTGAGGAACTCCGGCTACGTGGTGGATGCCGCCGGGGATGGGACTACCGCTTGGATTGCGCTACAGCTCTATGACTATGATCTGCTGATCACCGACAACGATCTGCCGACCTTGTCCGGGGTGGACCTGCTAAAAAGACTGCATGCCGCGTGCTTCGTTTTGCCGGTCATCATGGCCACAGGCAATTACCCTCAAGAGGAATTCAACCGTCATCCGCATCTTCCACCGGCCACTGTGTTGCTCAAACCTTATACCGTGGCCAAGTTATTGACCGTTGTGAATGGCGCTTTGGGTGCGACCAGAAATGTCCAGGAAAGATGGCTGATCCCGGACCTGCAAAGGTTGACTGATCGTGGCCGCCAATCATCGAACCCGCCCTTTGCGGAATAATCGAAACATGTTATAGTGCTCCGAGAAAATGCCGGTGGGAATGTTAGGCCCGCTTTGCATTGGAGGAAAAGCGGTGCACAAACAAGGTCGGCAATATCATTTTAAATTAAACCGCAACGCGCTCGTCGTTGTTCTGGCAATCGTTGCGTCCATTGGGTTCAATTTTCAGGGTCTGTACGCCGGTACGGAAATCATTGTGGGTACCGTCCGGGTACAATTGCTTTCCGACTCGCTGGTCCGTCTCGAAGTCGAAGGCGCGGAAGGTTTTGAAGATCGTGCCACTTTTCACATAAGAAATCGCAACTGGCCCGGCGTTTCCTTCACCACCAATCTCGCGGCGGGCGAAGTGCTGGTCGGCACGCCCCGTTTTATCGTCCACGTTCCGCAAAACGCCGCTTCGTTAAGTGGTACTTACATTACCGCGCCCGGGGGGGAGACGCTTTACCAATTTAACGGATCATTGACCAACAGCGTCTGGTTGCCGGGTCCGGCGGACAATCCCTCCGTCCTGTCCTTTGCCGACAGCCCGAGATTGATTCCCCCGGCGTGGGGATTGACGCCGGCTCCGCCGGGAGCGCCGCGGGCCGCGACCAGCGGATGGGACACGAATAACGATGCGGCGGATGTTTACGTTTTCCTTCCGAACGGAAGTTACCAGCAATTGCGGAAGGATTTTCTCGCGTTGACCGGTCCGACGGAACTGATTCCGCTTTATGCCCTGGGCACCTGGGATAGCCGCTGGTTTAATTATAGTGAGACCGCGGCACTCGCGCAAATTGACAGTTACCGCGCCCACGCCCTTCCGCTGGACATGTTGGTATGCGATACCGGATGGCGGCAGGGAGCCTCGACGGGTTACCAGCCCAATACGAATCTTTTTCCCAATCTGCCCCGCTTTTTCTCCGAGGCCCATGCCCGAAATGTACGCGTCATGTTCAATGATCACCCGCAACCCGTGGCCACCAACGCGCTGGATCCGGGGGAGGTTGTTTTTCGCTACACCAATCTGACCCAGATCCTCGGTGAAGGGTTGGACGTTTGGTGGTACGACCGGAATTGGCCGATCGCACTGTTGTCTCCCTCCGCCAATCTGCGCCACGAGGTTTGGGGTATGCGCGCATATCATGACGCAACGTGGTCCACCAATGCGGCGTTGCGGCCGGCCATCATGGCTAACGTCGATGGCATCGACAATGGCATCCGGAAGTGGCCGATGGACGTTTCGGCACACGTCTACCCGCTGCAATGGACCGGCGATATTCAACCAACCATGGCTTACCTCGAATACGCCATTGAAAACGCCGTGCATTCCGGGGTGCAATCCCTCTTTCCGTACGAAAGCGACGATCTGGGCGGCCACGTCGCCGATCCCGCGCCGGGCGATTTTATTCGCTGGATTGAGTATGGCGCCCTGTCGCCGGTCTATCGGCCGCATTGTACCTATGCCTTGAGCCGGATGCCGTGGACGTTCGGGGCGGAAGCGGAGTGGACGGCGCGGCGGTTGCTGAATATGCGATACCGGTTGCTGCCCACCTTTTATGCCGCGGCCCGGGAAAACTTTGACACCGGTGAACCGCTCGTCCGGCGGTTGGATCTGGACTACCCGCAATTCCCCGAGGCCAGTCAGGAGGGACAATATCTGATCGGACATTCGCTGCTGGTGGCTCCCGTGACGCACGACGGTCTGAACGTGGTCCCGGCGAGCTGGCTGACCACCACCAATGGCGCAGCCGGTTTGAACGCCGCCTATTTTTCCAATGTAAACCTGACGGGTGCGCCGGTTCTCACGCGCGGGGACACAAATATTAATTTCAATTGGAACAGCGGCAGCCCCGGCGGATCAGTGCCAAACACTAATTTCAGCGCCCGCTGGACCGGCAATATTACCGTGCCGGTTTCCGTGGGGGATGTCACTTTGGCGGCGCTGGCGGATGACGGGGTGCGCGTGTGGGTGGACCACCAGCTCCGCATTGGCAACTGGGAATATAATACTCCAACAACCACGGAATCGACCACCGTTTTAAAAGCCGGGGAGACCCACCCATTGCGGGTTGAGTATTTCCACTTCGGCGCCAAGGATACTATTGCGTTGGAATGGCGCAGCCTGACTGCACCGCAGTCGGCGTGGATTCCGCCCGGGAATTGGATCGATGCCTGGACGGGTGCGGTCGTGCCGGGGCCGGTGACTTTCAATGACTATATCCCTCGGGATCAGGTTCCGCTGTATATTCGTGCGGGCTCGATTTTCGCGCTGGCACCGGCGATGCAATATACCGGTCAGCTTCCTTGGGACCCGATTACTTTGGATGTCTATCCGAGCACGACAGAAGCGGATCAAACGTCCCTGTACGAGGACGACACGATGACCACCGCCTATCAGCAGGGGGAATATCGGACCACGGTGCTGGCGACCTCCGCGAATGATTTGAACAAGACCGTGATCGTCTCCGTGGCACCGGCGGCGGGAACTTTCCCCGGGGCGGCAACGACCCGCTCGTGGGTGGTGCGCCTCCATCGGCCGCCGAATTGGCCGCCGGATTTGGCGCCCGTGGAAGTGACGCTGAACGGCGAAACCATCGGGCCCAGCGTGCGACGGATTCGGAACACTTCGGCCATGCCGTTGGGTGCCGATAACGGTGCGCCGGATGCGGATGTCTTTGAAGTGTCGCTTCCCGAAACTTCGGTGCAGGCCAGCAACGTCGTGCAGGCCGCATTCGCTTCCGACCCCAGCCCGTGGGTCTGCGGCGATATCGGGGATACCGGCCCCGATGGGGATGTCACTGAAGGCGCCTCCACTTTTTCCAATGCCACCTGCTTCGTTCGGGGTGGCGGTGCTGGCACGGGCGGCACCAACGACGGTTTTCATTTCCTTTATCAGCCTTGTGCGGGTGACGTGCAGTTGACCGCGCATCTTTTGGGTCAGCAAGCCAGCAATGCCAAAGGGCAGGCGGGCATCATGTTAGCGGAAAGTGCGGACCCGGCTGCGCGGAATATCGTGGTTGCGCTGACCACGAACAATGAACTCATTTTTCAAAACCGAACGGCCTATGGGTCGCCAGCGCAAACAACAATAACGACGGGATTCTCGGCACCCTGCTGGCTGCGATTGGCTCGCAGCGGAAACAGCTTTGTTGGCTCGGCTTCCCGTGACAATGCCACTTGGACCCAAATTGGATCGGCGTCCATCGCCGGATTCGCCTTCACCGCCGACATCGGCTTGGCGGTCACCGCCAATATCACCGCGAAATTCCAGGCCAATCAGAGTGCTTCGGGCGTCCCGCTCGCGGGTGTTACCGCCGAAATGACCGATGGCGGGTATAGCGCGGACGACACGAATTATGACCAGGCGATCTTTGACACCGTTACTTTAAACTCGGGCGTCAGTATTTCCAGTATGCCAAACCAGACCGCGGGTCCATCGGCAACCGTGCCTGGCATCCCCTTTACGGTTAGCTCAAGCGCCGGTTCTCCGTTGACGATCACCGCCGAATCCAGCAATACCAACCTGCTGTCGGTTCAGAATATTGTGATATCTGGAACCGGGACCAATCGTTCGGTTACCCTGATTCCCACGGCGGGCGCCAGCGGCTCCACTACGGTGACGCTGGTGGCCACGGATGGTGGCGATGGCGCGAGCGCCGAATTCACCCTCACGGTATTGCCTTCGCCCGCGCCTATGGCGCCCGGGGTTTTACTGAGCGAGACGTTTTCCAATTATCCGGCCGGCGATCTCCCCGGGCAACCGTATCGAGGGATCGGATTTGCCGCCGGTGGTTCATGGATGGGCGTGAATAGTTCATATTCCAACGGCGTGGCGGATGCGGGGGTGGTGTCTTTTCCCGGATTATCCTCCCCGACGATTGCCGCGACGGGTGGCAAGGTGACGGTCAAGGGCGATGGTTCGAGTGTTGAAGCTTTTCCTGACCTTTCCGCCAGCGGGCCATTCGCAGCGGCCGGTCTGTATGATCCTGCCAGCGGGTTGATCGGAGGCGGTAGTGTCGGCGGTACGCTCTATCTGAGTTTCCTGGTGCGAGCCCACTTTCTCACCGGCAACGGCGCCTACGGTGGCCTCCAGTTGAGCCAGGGAAACGGCGGCTCCGGCGTGATGATCGGAGACAGTCTGCCGGATTGGGCTTTCAGTCTCTGGTTTCCCGCCCTTAACACGTCCGTGGATTTACTGAACAATGGCGGCAGTTACCTCTTTGTGGATACCAATACCCACTTGGTATTGGTGCGAATTTTATATAACCCCGGTGAATTCGCCACCCTGTCGGCCTGGCTGGATCCCAATCCCGCGAGCGGCGAGGTGGCTCAAAATTCGGACTCAACCTACCTGGGCACGTTTTCCGCCGATTTGCGGTTCAATCGGTTCTTTTTAAGCGGCGGCCCAGCCAAGCAGTGGGATTATGGCCAAATCACCTTTGGCACGACGTGGGATTCGGTGATGCCGCCCACGGGTCCGGTGGTCCTGCCGCCGCCTGTGCTCGAAAACGTCGCCCAGGGGCTTGGTAGTGGCGCAACGCTGACGTTCAGCGGATCGCCCGGACAGGCGTATTCCATCTGGGCGACGACCAATATTGCATCGCCGCTGAGCGGTTGGACCCGGATCAGTTCCGGAACTTTTGGGTTCGGTCCCGTGACCTTTCCCGACTTCACGGTTACGAATTTATCCCAACGGTTTTATCGGTTGACCATGCCATAAAGGATTTTCAGCCAGGGCTGCCGGCGCTGATTTTGTGTTTGAGGCAGTAGGCTCCATTAGCCACATACTTCTCGGCCCACCATTTGAGGCCGGCGCGTTCTTCCCTGGTTAATTTCCGCACAACTTTGGCGGGAGCACCCAGCACCAATGAACCAGGCGGAATCTTGGTTCCCTGTGTCACCAGCGCCTTGGCGCCGATCAACGATTGTTTGCCAATGACGGCGCCATCCAGAATCACCGCGCCCATGCCCACAAGGGTTTCATCGCCCACGGTGCATGCGTGCACAACGGCGGAGTGGCCGACGGTTACCCAATTGCCGAGGACGCACGGAAAATCATCCGCCAGGTGCAGCACCGCGCAGTCCTGGATGTTGGTGTGATGGCCGACGACGATCCGGTTGATGTCGCCGCGCAAGACGGCATTGTGCCACACGCTGCTGTGCGCGCCCAAGGTCACGTCGCCCACGACGACGGCGCCCTGGGCGATGAAAACGTTTTTGCCGAGTTTCGGTGATTGGCTGAGATATTTATCGAGCTGTTGTTCGAGCTTGCCCATGCGCGGGATTGTATGGCCGCCACTGAAAGGTGGCCATGGTAAATTGGAATTTGTCGAAACGGTGGATCGTGGTAGACTGCTATAGTTCTATGACGAAAGGAAATACCATCCGTCCGCCGACGCCACGAAAAAGATTTCCGCGTTCCTTCAAGGACCTGACCCCCGCCAAGCATTTCAAGCCCGCCACTTTTTTTAAGGAGCTGGTCTGGAAAGCCCTGCTGACGCCACGGATCGGTGAATATCGCCATCCCATTTTCCCCAAGCTCAAGAAGGGGCAGGTGGCCATCACGTGGATCGGGCACGCGTCGTTTCTCATTCAGTTCACGGATCTGAATGTGCTCATCGATCCCAATTTCGCCAACTGGCTTTTTTTGCTCAAGCGGCTGAAGCGGTCGGGCTTGAAATTAAGCGATCTGCCGCCGATTGATGTGGTGCTGCTGACGCATGCGCATTACGACCACTTTCACAAGCCAACGTTGCGCCGATTACCGGCCCCCAAGATCGGGGTGATGCCGTGGGGTGTCGGAGATCTGTCGCGCGATCTCGGCTTTTCGCGCATTGTGGAAATGGACTGGTGGGAGACGTTTTCCCAGGGCAATTGGAAGGTGACGTTTACGCCGAGCAAACATTGGGGCGCGCGCACCCTTCATGACAACCATCGCGGATACGGCGGTTTCATGCTGGAATATCAGGGCCGCAAAATCTACCACGCCGGTGACAGCGCCTATTTTGAAGGTTTCAAGGAAATCGGGAAGCGGCTCGCGCCGGAAATCGCCTTGCTGCCGATCGGCGCCTATCACCCGGAAACGTTCCGCCGCGTACACATGGGGCCGGACGAAGCGATCAAGGCGTTCAAGGATCTGGGGGCGCGCCGGTTGGTGCCCATGCACTACGGAACGTTCAGACTATCATTTGAAGAAATGGACGAGCCGCCCCGGTGGTTGCGACAACTGGCGGTCGAACAAAACCTTTTGAAGCAGTTGCGGATCCTGGAAGAGGGTGTTCCGATGGTGTTTTAACACGAAAGCTTGTCCGCCTTGCGCTAGCCGCTTATAACACTGTCATGAAGTGGATTTTCAAATGGTTGCTTCGGCTTTTCCTGCTGGCTGTCGTGCTGGTGGTGATTTTATTGCTGTCGCTGAACTCCATTTTGAGGGTGCTGATGGAACATCAGATTCGGGCGCAGACCGGGATGGAGGCGCGCATCGGGAAATTCTCGCTGGGCTTATTGGATCCGGAAATGACGATCCAGGATCTAAAATTATTCAACACGCCGGAATTCGGTGGCACACTTTTTCTCAGCATCCCGGAAATTCACGTGGAGTACGACCGGGATGCGTTGCGCCAGGGGGAGATTCATTTGACGCTGCTCCGGTTCAATCTCGGGGAACTGGATATTGTCAAAAACGAGGCGGGCCACACGAACATTTTTTCCATGGGATTGAACCTTCCGCCGCCCCAAAAACTCGGGAACGGGAAGCCGGCGCCGATGTCCGGAGTGGATTTTGAGAAGCAGACCGGCCTGAAATTCAAATCCATCGACGTGCTGAATCTGTCGGTCGGCACCGCCAACTTCATTGATTTAAGGGATCAGCAGCAGAATCGCTCGCAGAAAATAGACCTGGAAAATGTGAAGATCAACAACGTGCGATCCTTGGGGGATCTCAGCGGTTTCGGGGTCATTCTGGCGTTGCGCGGCGGTGATTTTTTCAATTCGCTGGCGGATCCGAAATCGGTCAGCCCGATTTGGAAGTAAGCGGGGATCACATTTTTGCATTTTCCGGCGGCCAATTTTTTTCTAACTTCTTGGGGTGCATCGGAACTCTCTCAAATCGGCCACGCGCATTGTCGTGAAGCTGGGCACCGGCGTGCTGACCAACAGCCAGAAGCAACCGGACCCGGCGCAACTGGCACAACTGGTGGATCAAGTCGCCGGCCTGCGCAAAGCCGGCAAGGAAGTCGTGCTGGTCACCAGCGGCGCCGTCGGTGCCGGCATGGGCGCGCTCGGTTACGCCAACCGCCCGACGGATCTCGCGGAAAAACAGGCCTGCGCCGCCGTCGGTCAATCCCGCCTGATGGCGGTATACGATAAACTCTTTGCCGAGCACGGTCTCGTGGTCGCCCAGGTTCTACTCACCCACGACGATTTGGAACATCATGAGCGCCACCTGAATGCCCGCAACACGCTAGTCTCCCTGCTGAATCACGGCGTGGTGCCGATCATCAATGAAAACGACGCGGTGTCCTTTACCGAAATTAAATTTGGCGACAATGATAAATTGTCCGCATTGGTAGCTTCGCTTTTGCCCGCGGATTTACTGGTAATTTTGACGTCGGTGGATGGCGTGATTGAAAATTTCGACACCGACAAGGCCCGCTTGCTGCCGCTGATCGAGCAGATTGACTCCACCATCGAAGACATGGCAGGCGGAACCACGAGTGTCACGGCGGTCGGCGGCATGAAATCCAAAATCGATGCGGCGAAAATTGTGGTACGCTCAGGGATTCCGTTGGTGATCGCTTCCGGTCGCAAAACCGATGTGCTGGCCCGGGTGACGGCCGGTGAAAAGGAGGGAACGTTATTTGTGCCGCAGCCGACGCGGCTGCAGGGGCGCAAGCGCTGGATCGCGTTTTTCCATTATCCCAAGGCGGCGCTGATCGTGGATGACGGCGCGAAACGGGCCTTGCGCGAGCACGGCAAAAGTTTGCTGCCTCCGGGGGTGAGCCGGTGCGAAGGCGAGTTTGCCATCGGCGATGTCGTGCGGATTTGCGATTTGGACGGAACCGAGTTCGCCCGCGGCATAACGCGTTTTGGTTCGCAAGCCGTCCGCGAACATCGGCTGCCCAAGGAAGAGCTGATTCATCGTGATGACCTGGTGATTTTATAACGGACAGACTCTGAGGAAAGAAATGAAAAAGAAACCTGCCATCGAACAACTGCTCCAAGTCATGGCCAAACTCCGTTCGCCCAAGGGTTGCCCGTGGGACCGGGAGCAGGATCATCAATCTCTGCGACGCCATGCGATCGAGGAAGTTTACGAATTGATCGACGCCATCGAAGCGCACGATGATCACGAAATGGCTGAGGAGCTTGGCGATTTGTTATTGCAGGTGGTGTTTCATTGCCAGTTGGCGCGGGAGCGGGGCGCCTTTAACTTTGAAAAGGTCACCCAAACACTGGTCGACAAGTTGATCCGCCGCCACCCGCATGTCTTTGGCGCCACCAAGGTGAAAAACGTGGACGAAGTGTGGGCCAACTGGGAAAAAATCAAGCGGTCGGAAAAGGAAGGCACGCATCTGGAGCGGAAATCCGCTTTCGACGGCATCCCGCGTTACCTGCCTGCGCTGCTGCGCGCGGAGAAGTTGATCAAGAAAGCGCAGAAGGCCGACCTGGCAAAGGCGAGCGCGGCCAAGGGCAAAACGAACAAAGCCGCCATGGCAGCCGAATTATTCGAACTCGCCACCCAGGCGCAAGGCCGCGGCTGGTGCGCCGAGGAACTGCTCGCCAGCGAAGTCAAAAAGCGCGAACGGGAATTCCGCCGGCAGGAAAAAGCGGGCAGTTAATCCGTAACCCTGCAATGGCGATTTGTCTCTGCAAAAGGTAATTTCTCAATGTTGTCGGCCGACTCTGATTTGCCCGGGTGGATCGGGCGACCCGCCCGATTTGGTGGGCAACCTGCCCACCAACTCCCAGCCAACTATTGTTCATCGGATAATGACTCGCCCCGCATGCCAATTATCCGTTCCTCATCCGGTTAATCCTGTCAAAATTCAGACCCCCTTTCCGCATCGGCACGGCTAAACAAACCGGTTGAATAAAATTAAACCTGTCAACTTACATTTGCTCAACTGTTTGAATGCCAAGTGTATCCAGTCCTTGCTGTAAGACGCGGGCGGTAAGGCTGCACAGAGCGAGGCGCGAATTGCGGCTGGCGGTGCTGTCTGCCTTCAATACCGGGCAATTCTCATAGAATGACGTGAACTTTCCGGCCAGTTCGTGGAGATAGTTGCAAAGATAATTGGGGCGGTACTCCTCGCCGACGGCTTCCAGGGTCAGGCCGAAATTCAGCAGATGTTTGGCCAGGGCCAGTTCTTCCGGCGCGGCCACTTCTATCTGGGCAGTATGATCGACAGTTTCCACCTTGCGAAAAATGCTCTGGATACGGGCATAGGCATATTGCAGGTACGGTGCGGTGTTGCCTAGCAAAGCGAGCATCTTATCCCAGCTAAAAATATAATCGCTCTGGCGGTTGGGCAGCAGGTCGGCGTACTTCACCGCGCCCAGACCAATCACGCGCGCAATCTCTTTGCGTTGTGCTTCCGGCAATTCGGCGTTCTTCTCCGTGACGATTTTTAACGCACGTTCTTCCGCTTCATCCAGCAAGTCGCCCAGTTTTACGGTATCGCCGGAACGGGTTTTGAACGGTTTGCCGTCGTCCCCCAGAATTTTCCCAAAGCCAACATGCACCAGTTTCACCTGGTGCGCGGCTTCAGGTTGCCAACGGGCAAAAGCGAGGAACAACTTCTTGAAGTGCGGCCCTTGGCGATCGTCAACGACGTACACAATTTCGTGCGGTGACCAGGTTTTCAGGCGATAATCCACAGTCGCCAAGTCGGTCGTCATGTAATTGAAACCGCCATCGCTTTTGCGGACCAGCGCCGGATCGGCCACCCATTCGCCGTCCTTGTTCACCAAAAACGGATCTTCCTTGGGCGGCAGTGAATTGTCGCTGAAAATTCCCACGGCACCTTCGCTCTCACGGGCAATGCCGCGATTCATCAGATCCTCGACGACTTGGCCCAGCCAAGGGTTGTAAAAACTTTCGCCATAGGTGAAATCGAATTTCACCCCGAGCCGTCCGTAAATCGTGTTGAATTGGATTTGTGACCGCCGGATCATTTCCTTCCAAATGGCGATGTTTTCGGCGTCGCCCGCTTGAAGTTTCACCAATTCCTGCCGGGCTTCTTCCAAACGGGCCGGATTGGCATCACACTCGTTGTTGATGGTTTTGTAAAGGCGTTCGAGCTCGGCAATGGTGTCGTGTTCCAATGCCGGACGATCCAAAATCTGTTTCCAGCCGAGCAGCAGTTTGCCGAACTGGGTGCCCCAATCGCCGATATGATTGTCCGTGATCACCTTGTGGCCCAACAGGCGCAGGGTGCGCTGCAAGGCATCGCCGATGCCGGTGGATCGGATATGGCCGACGTGCATGGGTTTCGCGACGTTGGGCGAGCTGAAATCGATGACAATGGTCCGCGGCGCGGTCGTTTTGGAGAAAAACAGGTGCTCGCCGCGGGCGGCAGACGCGAGGGCCTGGTTCAGGGCGGACGTTTTAAGACGGAAATTCAGGAAACCGGCACCGGCGATTTCGACCTTCTCGCAGACTTCGGACAATTCCAGCCTGGCCAGCACGTCCGTGGCGAGTTGGCGCGGATTTATTTTGCGCGCCTTGGCGAGCGACATCAGGGCGTTGCTCTGATAATCGCCAAACTTCGGATCGGGACACGGACGGACCAGGACCACGGAAACATCCGCATCTGGCAGGACTGCCCGGACGGCCTTCTGCACGTTTAATTCAATTAGTTTGCTGGGTAACATGGCCGGAAAATGGTGGCGGTGATTGGGGAAGACAAATCGGGACGACGGTTTGCGGCCACGAATGGCCGCCTCGATTCGGACAGGCCGCCTTATTTCTTCCCGTATTCCCGGATCACGGCGATCATGGAATCGGCGTCCGGCGCCTTTTCCAATGCTTCACGAAATTCGGCTTTATGCAGGAGTTTGGCGATATTTGCCAGGGTATGGAGATGTTTCTGAAATTGGCCTTGGGGAACGAGGAACAGCATGACCAGCTTGACCGGCTGGTTGTCCAGGGAATCAAAATTGACGCCCGCCTTGGATCGGCCCAGTGCGCCGACCACCTCATAGATCAAATCGGTTGAGGCGTGGGGGATGCCGATGCCAAAACCAATGCCGGTGCTCATGGAGGTTTCGCGTTTTTTCACGGCGGCGGTGACCGCATCGCGATCGGCAGCCTGAATCTTGCCGGTGGCGACGAGATTGCTAATCAGCTCGTCGATGGCCTCCCAGCGGTTCGTGGCATGCAAATCGGGTGAAATTTGCTCTCGGCTTAAGATGTCGGCTAAATCCATACCGTATTTGTTGTAGGATTAGAGCCGAATTGCGGGACATTTCAAGAATGAAATCATGCTATCTTTTTCCGGGGACCCTAAAACAGGTGCTGCAGACGAATGAAAATGTCGCCGGTAGCCCGCAACCACAGGCCTATCACGTGCCAAACCCGGCTTCCCCCCGTCAATAATGGTATCCCCAATAATAATATCGTGATGTTGCCCAGAAAGATGATCACTGCCGAAAACAGGTAGCCTTGGGAGGTGATATCCGATTGCCGGTTTTGCAGGACATGCCAGGTCAACGTCACGTGAAACGCGTACGCCGCGCCGATCAGCAAATGAAACCAAACCAGGTAGCCATGCCAGTTCCAAACCAGGCTTCCCATGGCAAAAATGGCGACCAGGATCGCCGCGTACAGGGGGAAAAAGTACGGTGCCAGGGCAATGATGAAGTTGGTCTTGGAGATGACCACATTGCCGCCTTTGGAAGTGACTTTCATGCGCTTTACCCGCCCGCCAAAGAGCCAGGTCCAGACGACGTGGGTCAGTTCATGGCCAAAAACGTAAATCCACATCGGTTTGGGGAGCCAGACGAAAATAATGATCCAGCAAACCGCGCCCGCCAAAATGGGAATCCACGTGGTGTCCGCGCTGCCGCTCGCGCGGAGCACCAGCCACAAAGTTTTGATGGCCCCCAGGCAAAACGGCAGCAAAAGAATACCAATGATGAGCTTGATCCACTTCGGCACGGGCAGAGATTAGCCAGAGACTGGCGGTGGCACCGAGAAAAATTTCAAGGCTGCGATGCTGAGGGGTAGCGGCGGGCGTCTCGCCGGCCGTGGAGCCGGTGCGTCCCGCCCGGCGGAAAAACTGTCCGATAACTAACACATAGGAAATCCTCTACGTCTTTCTTGCTCCAACGGTTCTAGCGGGCGGCGGGACGCGCGCCCGATACGTCAGGCGAGACGCCTGACACCACCGCCCATGCCGCGGCCGGAAGACCATATTGAGTCCAGACACCGTCTGGTGCCTCGGTCGGGAGACCGCAATAGGTTCCAAGCTCCGCTTGGGGGAGATTTGGCGTTGCAGTTTTGGGCGTCGAAATTAAAATCCACGGGATGACACAAGACGACGTTCTTAAAATCTTTCGCGATTCCGGCGCGTTGCTGGAAGGCCATTTTATTCTTCGCAGCGGATTGCACAGCCGCCAACTCTTTCAATGCGCCCTGGCGCTGCAACAAATGCCGACCGTGGAAAAGCTCGGCGCGGCGCTGGCAGAACAGGTGCACCGCTTGGGAGCAGTCACCGTAATCGCACCGGCGATTGGTGGATTGGTGATCGGCCAGGAAGTCGCGCGGCAATTGCGCGCGCGCTTCATTTTTCCGGAGAAAGAAGACGGCAAACTCGTTTTGAAACGCGGATTCAAAATCGAGCATGGCGAAAAAATCCTGGTCGTCGAAGACGTCATCACCAAGGGCGGCCGTGTGCAGGAGACGATTGATATTGTGCACGCGCACGGCGGATACGTGGCCGGTGTGGCCACCATTGTGGATCGCTCCAACGGCACGGTTAAATTCGGCGTGCCCTTCGCCAGCCTGCTCTCCGTCCTGGTGGAAGCGTTCGAAGCGGATAAACTACCGCCCGACTTGATCAACCTCCCGGCGACGAAAAAAAGCGCATAATCTGGGTTTGGCGGATTAGTTTGGCCGCAAGAGAACACAAAGAGCGCAAAGAGCGGAAAAGTAAAAATCCTCGCTGCGACGCGTGAATTTTCGTGACGTACCGACAATGGGTCAGTCTAACTATTATGCCACTTTGGATTCGTAAGAAATCAAGTAAACCACCAAAAAAGCCCCTGAGTTTAAGGCAGCAATTGCCCCTTATCGTTGCTGCATTCGTATTGATTTTTTTAATAATGCCAATCGCACCCGCCGTTGTTTTGATTCTCGTCAATCAAATTGGGGCACCCGACTTGGGAGATGGCGCCCTCGGGTCTCGTTTCATAAACATCATCATTCCGTTAGCCATTTTGCTTTCGATTACAATACTACTGTTTACCAAACGCCGTTTTCGACGATCAGTTCCCGTCGACATTACGGTGGCAGCATTGCTTTTCGGATTCTATTTTGGCGAGGAAAATTGGCGGGGCAAACACTACTGGGAGCACTTTCGTCGCGAATGGGAGGCTAAAGGTGAAAAGTTTGGTAGGGAGTCATTAGTACCACCGCCTGTGCCGGACGAGCAGAATTTTGCTCTGACTCCATTAATTTACAGCAGTTACGGACGTTTTTATGACAAACTTGGTCATGAAAGGCTGCAGTCTGATACAAATATTGTCGATCGGCTCACGATGGATATCCATGAGAATAGTGCGTCCTCTAACCTCTTGAGTACCGCAAGCTGGACATTCGGAAAGCAGCTGGATTTACCCGCCTGGCAAAATCATTTTAGAACGTTGGCAACGCAGACGAATCAATCTTTTCCCTCGCTTTTGACGGCTCAATCCGCCGCCAAGGATGTACTGGTGGCTTTGGAGCGATTTACTGAAGTATTGGATGAGTTGCGCCAGGTTGCTCGGTTGCCAGAATCGCGGTTCCCTCTGGAATTTGACAAGGAAAACCCCTGCGAGATCAATTTTTCTCATCTTGATGCGCTACGCTGTTGTTGCCGGGTATTGAGTCTGCGTGCCGTGGCTGAGTTGCAGGATGGTCAGCCTGCCGCTGCGCAATCAGAAATAGGGCTTATGTTCCGTCTTATAGCGTCAGTTCAAGGAGAACCCTTTCTTCTTTCATGTGCGGCCAGAACCACGATGGTGCGGAGCGCGCTCCAACCGGTATGGGAGGGACTTGCTGGTCACGCTGGTCCGACAAGCAGTTGGCAACGAATAATGCAGATTTGGCCAAGCTTGATTTTGTTGCTGATTACAATCTTGCCATGCATGCCGAAATGATCAGCCAAATCCAGTTCGTCGAGTTTGCGAGACGGCACTGGGGAGATCTGCTGGCACAATCCACTAGCCAATCTGTCTCAACCAATAAGATCAAAATCGCTGCCAGAATGTTTCCCAGTGGTTGGTTTTATCAAAACCAATTGTGGATCGCAGAAATGATGTTGAGATATAACATTCCAGCGGTTGATACCAATTTTGCGACTTTTTCACCTGCAATCATCAACGAAGAAAACAGGATGGTTGCGGCGGATTCTCACCCGGTTCCGTATCGATGGTTAGGAAGTTTGCTTTTGCCAACGTTAGGCAATGCGGCCGAGAAATTTGCCTGGGCGCAAGCTTCAACTGACATGGCCCGGATTGCGATTGCCTTGGAACGGTATCGGCTGGTGCATGGGGGTTATCCGGAGAAATTGGACGTTTTGTCCCCGCAATTTCTGGTTGAGATTCCGCACGATGTTATTGGTGGTCAACCATTCCATTATCGGCACGAAACGAATGGGCAGTTTATCCTCTATTCCATCGGCTGGAATGAAAGGGATGATGGAGGGGCCATTGTTCTCAAAAAGGATTCCAAGACCACCCTCGATCTGTCTGAAGGCGATTGGGTCTGGCGCTACCCGGCGGCTGCCGAAACCGGAAAGAAATCTAATTTTTGATTTTGCGGGCGTTTTTGCGGGTAGTTTGTCCTCATAGTCTTCGGGGAAGCACCGTCATGGGCACTGCCGTCGGCCGCATACTTGTGCGCCCCAACCTTTTCCAGCTCCGTTAGGAGCGAACTATTTGTAGAAATATGCCCGCTCAAATATTCAAGCCCCGTCAGGGGCGGCCTACTCCGCGTATCCCATGCGATGATGAACCGATTCGCGATCCAATCGTGATTAAGCTGCGCCTAAGGTGCTGAAATTGGCGCCGGTGGCGGAAGGGTTGCTCGCGCTCATCCCGGCCTTCTCCCCCGAGGAGAAGGCGGCGGATTCCCCGGCGTTTTGGCGAATTGAGCATTGAGCCAGCCCAGTTCCGAATCCTGTTCATCCCGCAAATCCTGTCCAAAAACCTTTTGATACTGTCGCGTTAGGAGTTGCTGGACAAAAACCGCCGCCCGCCGCAATGTTTGAGGCATGAAAAAGAACCAGGAAATCAAGTGGCTGGAGGAACCGGAAGCAATAGATTATCCAGCGGCGGCTTCGTTTCTGAGCCTGATCTTTGACGGAAAACGCGTTAAGGGGATGGTAAACGAACTTAAGGTCGCGCCGTTGGTTCAATTCAAGTCCAAAGACATTTTCCGCGCCTCCGGTTTGCCCCTTTTGGGCACCAGCAATTCCCACGTCGAAAAAGATCGCGACAAGATACGCGCCGGGCACAAGCTGTCGCCCATCCTGTTGGTGCGCAATCCCGATCTGGGAAAAGTGATCGTCGCCGACGGCTACCACCGCCTCTGCGCCGTCTATACATTTAATGAAGATGCCATCATCCCGTGTAAAATCGTGTAGCAATTTCCCGAAATCTTTTGTTCACAGCGGCCCAATTCCGGTCGATCCACCCAGATCCCAATCCCGTCAATCCTGGCGAAATTTATTTTGGATTTCTCGGAATCTTGTTTGAAAACCTGGCGATAACCTCTTTCATTCCATCGCTACCCCCCTCATCCGGTCGCATGTGCCGCGGTCGGGAGACCGCAATTGGGTCCAGCGTCACGCTGGAAAGAGGGCGAGTTGGCGGAGAGTGGGTTCGCGGAGGCTGCTCACGCCGAGGCCCAACAAGCGCAGCGGACGCGACACGAGTTTTTCGCGACCCAACAGAAAGCACGCCAGCCGATAGATTTCCGCGGCTTCGGTCAGCGGCTCCTCCACGGTGAACTGCCGGGTCAACGTCGTGAAATCGCCGTAACGAACCTTCACCTGAACCGTGTGGGCGCCGAGCTGGCGGTGCTTCAATCGCTTGGAAATGTCATCGGCTTGTTCCCGGAGGCATGCGCGCAGAATTTTTCGGTCATCCGTGTCCTGGAGAAACGTTTCCTCGTCACTGATACTTTTGATGATATCGCCGAGTTCCAATGCGCGATCATCCTGGCCCATGGCGAAGTGTTTCAGTTGGGTGGCGAACGAACCTACTACCGCCCGAAGATCGCCCGGATAATCCTGCAGATCCCCCACCGTCCGGACGCCCGTGTCCAGCAGCAGTTGCTCCGTCACCTTGCCGACGCCGTAGAGCGCGCGAACCGGGAGCGGGCGAAGAAACTGAACCTTTTCCCTTTCGGAGATCAGCGTCAGTCCATCGGGTTTTTGGTGATCACTCGCGATTTTGGCCAGCAGCTTGTTCGTAGCGACGCCGATGGTGGCCGTTAATTGGCGCTCCCGCCAGATCCGCTGCTTTAACTCCTTCGCCAGCGGCAGAGATTTCAGCAGGGAAGCGTCCGCATCCTCCGCCTGGAACTGCGCGGAGAGGTCCAGATAGGCCTCGTCGATGGACATCTGTTCCACCGTCGCGCCGGATTGGGCGACAATCCGCATGATTTGGCGCGATTCTTCCTGGTAATGATCCATCCGGGGCCGCACGAAAATGCCGGAAGGACAAAGCCGTCCGGCGGTCGAACTGGGGAGGGCCGACCGCACCCCGAACCGGCGCGCCTCATAACTGGCCGCGCACACCACACCGCGCTGGGCCGGCGACGCGCCCACGATGACGGGTTTGCCGCGCAAAGCCGGGTTATCCCGCTGCTCCACGGAAGCATAGAAGGCATCCATATCGAGATGGAAAATCACGCGAAACATCGCCGGGAAAAATTAACACGAAGCCGCCGTGCCGTGAAGCCCACCATGCCGACAATTTGGAAAAGACCGGAGGAACAAGACGGCGGAGCTTGGATGCGGTTCGAAGGGGAGCCGGTTTGGAGGTTAATCCTCGAAACCGCTTTTCCTCTTTAGAGCCGGCTGCTGCCGAGGCAATTTTTCAAGGAGCGATGGATGGCTATTTTAAGATCGTCCGGCTAAAATGAGGTTGTGCTTGAACCGCTCATTAAACAATTAATTGCCCGGCAATCCCTGGCTGACGAAGAAATTCGGGTGGCTGTCGAATTGCTGGCCGCTGAGACGATTCCCGTCGTCCTCAAAGCGGAGTTTCTGAGCGCGCTCGCGCAGAAAGGAGAGACACCGGCCGAGATTTCCGCTTTCGTCCGGGCGTTGTACGATAAATCCATTCAATTGCCGCTGGATGCAGGGACCCGCGCGGCGGAAATCCTGGATGTCGTCGGCACCGGTGGCGATCGGCTGGGGACATTTAATATTTCCACAACCACGGCGATTTTGTGCGCCGCGGCGGGTGTAATGGTTGCGAAGCATGGCAACCGGGCGGTGACGTCCCAAGCGGGCAGTGCGGACGTGCTGGATGCCTTGGGTATTCCGACCAATCTCACGCCGGTGGAGGCCGCGCGGTCGCTAGTGGAGAAAAAGTTCACGTTTCTGTTCGCGCCGAATTTTCATCCCTCGTTCAAACATATCGGGCCGGCGAGAAAATTGTGCGCCGAGCGCGGTCACCGGACGCTGTTCAATTATCTGGGCCCGCTGCTGAATCCGGCGCGGCCCTCGGTGATGCTGGTGGGAACCTCCCGGCCGGAATTATGCGAGCCGCTGGCGCAATCGCTGCAAACGCTCGGCGTGCGGCGCGCCATGGTCGTATGCGGGACGGTGCCGGTACCAGGCGCCGCCGACGCGTATCTGGATGAACTCTCCACGCTGGGCGACAATACAATTGCGGAGTTTTACCAGGAACGCGCCTTTACCGTGTCCACGTTGAAGCCGGATCAATTTCCCATCCAACCTGCCGTATTGGCTGATTTGATTGGCGGCGACAAATATCAGAATGCGGAACTGGTCCGGAATATTTTGCTCGGAAAAGACAACGGCCCGCGGCGTGACGCCGTGCTCTTCAATAGTGCTGCGGCGCTGTTCGTGGCGGCCAAAGCGAAGTCGCTAACGGAAGGCTGGATCCTCGCGGAAGAGACGATTGATAGCGGCCGGGCGGGGGCAAAGCTGAAGGAATTGACGAGTTAAGTTCCTTCACCGGAACGATTCAGGACGGAAAGCGCGCGCTGGCAAGGTCATATTTTAATTCTCCGACGACGGAAGTTATTTTCCACCATAGCTTTGAATGGTCCGCAATGGGGATTTCGTGTTTGCGGTTCTAAAAGTTTGGCCAAGGCTTTTGTAAAAAGGTCTTTAATATCGCTTCAGTCTTGTTCCGCTTCGACGATAACAGTGGCGAACCATGGTCGTTCATCCCGCAACCCGAAAGCAACAGAGCCAATCAGAGTGATATGAGAATTGTAATCTCAACCCTCACGTCGATTTTTGTTTTTCTGGCCGCCGCGGGAATTGGCGCCACGACCGCGCATGGCCAAGGCTCATTTTCCCGGGAGCCGGTCGCCAACAACGACTTTACGGCATTCGGGGGCACTGCGTGGGGCATTCGGACGATTAACCATGATGATACGGTGATCAAGTCGGCCAGCCCAAACGGGGCGGGGTGCGATTTCCCCTCGAAAACGGCCTCGCTTTTCAGTTTTAATACCGCCGGAGCCGCCATTCAGGCAACGCCGGAACCGAATACGACGGCGTTGGCGGCACTGGGTGCGTTGGCAGTGTTGTTCGTTCGCCGGCGGGCGTGAGGCTAGGCAACATGGTCGTTTTTTGAATCGGATCGCCAGGCGCGAAATTCCAGAAAAGAACTGAGGAGCAAGACGGAACCGATGAAGAATTTGAACCAATTGGGAAAATGCATTTTCATCGCGATATATTCGTGCTGATAAATATCCAAACCCACCGTAAAAAGAAATGCTGCGGCGAGTAGTCCGATCAGCAGGTAACTGCGCCGGCGGGAAAAATAGTTGCCCACCGCGAGACAGGCACAGGCAATGGTGCCATTGCCGAGGAAAAACACGGTCCAGCCGGCCACCTGGAAAGCCAGGCACGCAGCCAGCCTGAACGTGCGGTTTTTCATGAATTTGGATGCTCTCTAGTGTAACCCTGGTCGGCGCTGACCCAAGCAGTGAAATGCGGCAACGGCAACTTTTGTGATCGGTAGGAACTTGCGCGTTGTCATTTGTAATAGAAAGTGAAGTGCAATTCACGAAAACCATTTGTGAAGACGTCGCACATTGTCTTTGGCCATTCGGCAAAGGGAACTGAATTTGAAACAGCCTGCGCGCAATAGGATACCAGCTTCGCGTCTACGGTGGTATCCTCAACCCGCAGGCCACTTATTTTTCCGTTTGAATAGAGTTTGAATGCCAAAATCACCTCTCCGTTATCTTGCGGCGTCGCCGGTTGCAAACCATCCAGAATCTTGGTCCATTGATCTGAAATCGCATTGTAAAGGGAGGTATCATATTGCTTAAAGCGATTATGCATTTTCGCTCGCGGCAAGGGATCGCCCTTAGTAATAGCCTCAGCGCGATGGGACTCAATGTTTGTCGTGTCTGCAAACACGCCAGTGGCTGCAGTAAACAAAACAACTATGATCATGCCAAATCTGTACACGTTCGTTTTAAGCCATCTGGGGCATAAGTTTATTCGGCCGCGGGCGGCTTGCCATTCGCTTGGGCGGCCTGATGGTCCAGATGGGACTTCCATACTGCGATAGCCTCTTCGGTCGACCAGTATGAAACGGCCATACCGAAACTGCTTGCATCAAGCCCGCTCTCCACGTTAAAAACCTGACTACTGGGAAGCAAGCTCAACCGCGCGCCCGGCCATTTGTCCATATCCCCGATTTCCCCTGCGGTCCGCTGGGATGTGAAAATCACCGCAAAGTACGGCGGCGGCGGTGTCTCCGCTAGCAATGTCGGCGTTGGTAACATGGTCGAGTTTTGGTAATTATTCAACACATGCAAACCCGGTGATGCAATTTAAATTCCTGCCGGCGCGAATTCCGGGACGGTCTTCGCCGAATCGGCCTCAATCTCGAGCAAGCTTGGCAGCAAATGATCAGCATGTGCCGAAATGTCTCCTCGTGGATTAATCCACGCCGTTGCGAGTCCAAGCGCTTTCGCGGGCTCGATGTCACATATTAGACTGTCGCCCACAAACAATACGCGCGAATCAGACGGGAATGATTGCAGAGCTCTCCGGAAAAGCTTCAGCGAGGGCTTGATGCTCCGTGATTCGGAAGAAAACACCTGGCAGGAAAAGACGTCCGAAATGCCGGCCCGTTGAAACTCGGATAGCCAGACTGCTTTGCGGGCCCAAATGTTGGTAACCAGCCCCAATTGATGGGTCTGACTTAAACGGCGCAGAAGTGCGGCGTAAGCGGGAGGAATGAATCCGCATTCGTGCATCGTAAAAACTTGTTCGAGCAAGGGAAGCTCACCTTGGGAAAAATCAGCAAACCGCCCCAAACCTTCCGTCAGGGACGGGAAATCGTCGTAGTTCAGAGGCGACTGATAAAGCTGCAGCATGCCTTCGGAACAGCTGCGAATTCCCGAATTCACCTGGGCCGGCTCCAACTTGGCGCCCCCCAGCGAAAGATAAGTGGCGTGAAAATTCTCGCCCGGCCCAAACCTATCCTGACCAAACATGAAGGTTCCGTTCATGTCGAGCAGGAGAACCGAATACTGATCGAGGAGGTGGTTCATGACCTTTCATTTATTCAACAACCGGTAGCCAAATGATGCAAACCATATCCGAATTGCCTCGAAGACGGGGCGGGAGTCATGGCCGTCTTACAGACCTTGGAGGTTTTAGGTGACTGCCACCTGGGCCTGCGCTTGTCCGACCCGGTTCGGCCCAGGCTATCAAATGGCAGGCCTTCAGCCGTGAAAACACTGGCGCAGCGCGGGACCCTTCATGGGCCCTTGAACTGGCGCTACCCGATACTCCATTCTCAATGCTTTCTCCGCGCTCTCCGCGTGAACCTATTTTGCGACGGGTCCGATCGGTCGGGTCGGTGCGGCCAGTTTATTCGGTCGTTTCACTCTCTTCCTCGGAGTTCTCCGAGATGTCCTTGCCCCGGGCTTTATCTTTGGCGTCGATTTCGAGGAGGATCTTGTCGATTTCGTCCAGGGGCGTTTCCACGCCGGCGTCGGTGGCGGCGTAGT
>Ga0302319_10003628_pt1 | contig 32109 bp, 20 predicted proteins | sample Bog_T0_2_FD_203319 | JGI IMG/M metagenome (GOLD analysis project Ga0302319, IMG submission 203319) | Peat permafrost microbial communities from Stordalen Mire near Abisko, Sweden - Bog_T0_2 | ecosystem: Environmental > Terrestrial > Soil > Wetlands > Peat | place: Sweden: Abisko, Stordalen Mire... | reverse complement strand
CATGGCACTACTCGATCGAGGCGGATGGGGTGGTGAAGAAGGATGCGGGCGGCGCTTACTACGAGGAGTACCGCTGGGCGAACATGACTTCAGGCGGGCAGCCGACAGCGCTGAGTGCGGAGACATCGGCGTATCGGCAACGGCTCGCGCTCGACCCAAATCAGAACCCATCTATGCCCGATTTAAGCAAGGTGGATCCTAAGATTATTGGGCCGATTACGGACTTTATGACGTTCTATGTGGATCTGTGGCTGCCTAACAAGATTGGGGCGCTGACGAAGGCGGGGGATCATTTCTATTTCAGGAATCCTATGCCGGCATCGTCGTGGGCGGATGGAACACGTGTGCTGATTGGCGAGAGCGCGATTGATTTTGACATGACGCTGAAGTCGGTGGATACAGCGGCGGGGACGGCGGTGCTGGAGGTGAAGCATGTGCCGCCGGAGAAGACGGCAGTGAAGTTGCCTGCGCCGTGGATGCAGACGCCGGTGGGCGATGCGCCGAATAACTGGGTGGGCGTAACAAAAGAGCAGAATGGGAGTTATTCGGCGGCGGTAGGTGAGGAGACCTTTACCGTGGAGATCAAGGTGAGCCTGGCGGACGGAAAGATTCTGAGTGCGACCATGGACAATCCGGTGAAGACGATTGAGCGGACCTGCGAGGATGAGGCCTTGACGAAGTGCGGAGACCCGAAGCCGCATCTCATTTTGCGGAAGATCGATATTACGCTGGTGCCGTGAGAATAGTGATCAGCGGATTTCCTGTCGCTCTTACTTTCCCGGCTTCATCCGCGCCTCAATCATGTCGCGGTATACCTTGCACGTTGCCGCGCGGAGATTCTGCGCCTCTTCCACCGTTCCTCCCTGTGTGAACTTCACAAACGTCATTGCCGATCCGAATTCAGGCCACTTCGGCAAAGCCTCTCCGTTCGGATTGCCTGACTTCGCGAAGTTCGTAAAGTAGCTCTCCACCATATCCGAAACCTTGAAGTCCGTGTCGGCATAGCCGCCCGCCAGGTTTCCAGTTTTCGGATAGAACCCAAACACAAACCCCAGATCCGACGAGTGAATCGCCGCCGGCTGTCCCGGAACCGCGTGGTCAAACTCGTATTGGTACGTCGCAAGGTGCGCCGCCGTGTGCCACCGTCCCTCCGCCGTCGCCGGGCACCGGAACGTCACATCCGCAGCGATCTGGTCAGCAGCCGTTCCATACACCGGGTCCGTCGTCCCCGCCCCGCCATCCGCCAGCCCGTAAACCTTCAGCACCTGGGGAGCAAAATCGCCAGCCATCGTCGTAATCATGCCCCGCAACATTTCAGGCGAAGCGTTCGACTCAAATTCCTTGGTCGTCGTCCCAAAGAGGAGCGGTATCGCCGACTCTTCACCCGCAGCAAACACCACCGCTGGGCTCTTCGGGAGAACCCATCCATCCACAACGGGTCCGAATCGCGGACGCGGCTCATGAACTGTCCATTTCTTAATCAACTCCCCAGCCGAAATCGCCCGCAGATACGCAACCTGGCCCACTCCCTCTGGTGCTCCCATCGCCACGGCAAACTTCTTCCCATCCCCCTCTGCCTCTGTCATCGGCGTCGCCGGCACGGTGAAAGCGGAGCCACTCTCCTGAATCGCCTTCTGAAAAAGTCCCTTTGCCGGCGACGCCATCAGCAATCCTGTATCAATCGCCCCAGCCGACTGTCCAAACACAGTAATGTTTTTCGGATCGCCACCAAACCGTTCAATGTTTGCTATCACCCATTTCAGCGCCAGTATCTGGTCCATCAGCCCGTAGTTTCCCGAAGCATGGTGTACCGACTCGCCCGTCAGCTCCGGATGCGCCAGAAAACCAAACACGCCCAGCCGGTAATTCACACTCACCAGCACCACACCGTGATTCGGCAGGGTTCCCCCTGTATAAAGCGGGCTCATCGCAGTCCCACCCTCGTTCGCGCCTCCATGGATCCAGAACATCACCGGCAGCAGGGTCTTCGCCGGCCAAGCAGGCGTAACCACATTCAGATACAAGCAGTCTTCCTTGCCGGTCTCCGCATCGTGCCGGTTCCAGGAGCCCAGATCTGGCTGCGCGCAAGGAGCACTGTATCCCTTCGCATCGCGCACTCCGTCCCACGCCTTGGCTGGCAGCGGCTCGTGCCAGCGCAGTTCGCCTACCGGCGGCTGGGCAAAAGGAATCCCCAGAAACTCCGCGCCGCCTTTATTCCGCGCCACGCCCCGCACCAGCCCGTCGCCGGTCTTCACCACCAGCGGATCATCCTGAACAACCTGAGCCCCAGCCATCGCCGCCATAACCGCAAATAGCGCCAACGTCCCAAACCCCTTCGCCGTCAGCGAATCTCCCCGCAGTCCGCCAATCCGTTTCATCCCGAATCCTCCCGTCAACCCCAAGCCCGCCAATTCTAACAACCCCGCGTTAACGCTAGCCTGCGAGTCTCGCGCTGACAGGGTGATCTGCCGATGTATCGAGTGTGAGATGTCGTCGAGCAGGCCAGATGATTCTGGGCACTTTTGTTTGCTGGGATGAAAACATTCAAGGCGAAGCGACTGATATCAAATCGCATATTGGCCGATATTCCCTCTGTGCCTTGAAACTCGACGATGTGTCGTCGATACAAACGGAGCAGGAGGAGCGCACCCGCGACTTGAGACGTAAGACCGCGGTTGCCGCTGAAATGAGCACGGCTCGGCATCATCGGGCAAAGAACGCCAGACTTCCTCACAAAGCGAAGCATGCGGAGGTGTCCTCCTCGCACGCTCGCCTCCTACTTCTGCGGGGAATGTTGGGCACCCTGGTTGCGGCCACTCTATTTCTAGGCGCCGGCTGGGCTGCGCAAACAAATGTAGCACCCACTAAGGCGCCGGCGGGAAAGTTGCCCACACTGCGCACCGCGCGCGCTGCGCACAGTCTCACAATCGTGGAAGCCAAGCGCGCCTATCCTGTCCATCTGCGCGGTGTGATCACCTATTTCGATCCAGACTCCGGAATCGGAAACGCCGCAATCTTCGTTCACGATGCGACTGGAAGCGTCTTTGTAAAACAGCCCTCAACGTTAGCTGCAGGGCTCTTCTCCGGCGCGCTGGTTGACGTGAAGGGCGCCAGCGGCGAGGGCGGGTTTGGGCCGGTCGTTGTCCAGCCTCAGATCACCGTCATCGGCCGTTCTCCTCTCCCGCCAAACCCTCCGCGCGTAAGCCTGCCCCATCTCAACTCCGGTGCGGAAGACGCCCAGTGGGTTGAGGTGGAGGGCACAATTCACGGCGTGCTCGAGTATAGCCATAGCGTGACTCTGCGGCTTGAAATGCTGGACGGGCCTGTCAATGTCGCCATGATCAGGGAGCGGGGGGCGATCTACTCCGGCCTGGTGGATGCCAAGGTCAGACTCCATGCCAATGCTGCTCCCACCATCAATGCCAACGGCCAGATGATCGGCGTCCACCTGATGGCGCCAAATCGCGGCGCGCTTGAAGTCATTGAGCCCGCTCCGGGCGATCCATTCGAGCAGCCGACCATCCCCATCGACAAGTTATTGCGTTGGGACCAGTTCTCCGCGTCCTTTCATCGCGTGCACCTGCGCGGTGCGGTCACTATGCAATGGCCGGGTTTGTCACTTTGCATTCGCGACGCGACTCGCGCCATTTGCATGCAGACAGATCAGGACATGCCTCTCGATCTGGGCCGGGTAATCGATGTTGCCGGGTTCGTGGGATCGGAAAACAACGAGCCCGTTATTACCGATGCCGTATTTAGAACCACCAGGAGCAGCCAGCCGATTGCGGCCGAGTCCACAACCGCTGAAGAGGCCCTGATTGGAAAACGAGACTCGGAACTCATCCAAATCGACGGCCAATTGATCGGCTACGATCTCACTTCTTCTGACACCACCCTTCTCCTTTCTTCCGGTAAGACTCTTTTCCCTGCCATCCTGCCCAAGAGCCTGGCGGGACACGAAGCCAGCCCGTGGAAGATCGGGAGCCGACTACAAGTTACCGGCATCTGTTCCGCCCGGATCGATGCGCAAAGTCACGTGCGCGAGGGCATTGCGGTCACAAAATCCTTCCGTGTCCTCATGCGTTCGCCCGGAGACATCGTCGTCCTCGAGCGCCCATCCTGGTGGACGCCGCCTCATGCGATTCTGCTGTTGACCCTGGCCCTTACCGCTACGCTGGGCGTGCTTGGCTGGGTGGTTGTGCTCAGACGGCGCATTCAGCAACAGACAAATCTGCTCCGCGAAAGTGAAGGACTGTTTCGCCACCTCGCTCTGCACGATGCGTTGACGGGACTGGCGACTCGACTGCTGCTGCAGGATAGGCTGAATGTCGCACTGGAAAGCGCAAAGCGCAGAGGCACTGGGCTCGCGATCCTGATGGTCGATCTCGACAGCTTCAAGGGGATCAACGATTCCTATGGCCACCTTGCCGGCGACGAAGTCTTGCGCGTTACGGCAAGCCGGCTGCTGCGATGTGTGCGCAAGGAGGATACTGTCGCCAGGCTGGGAGGCGATGAGTTCGTCGTGCTCCTTCCCGTTCTGCCCGATCCGAATTCGGCGGAGGGGATTGCCGCAAAGATTGTGAAAGCCCTGGCCGTTCCGATTCCAATTGAGGGGCATGAGGTGCCGATTTCGGGCAGCGTCGGGGTTTGCGCTGCATTCGCCGGTGAGTTCGATTCGGACACTCTCTTGAGGAATGCGGATACTGCCCTTTACCGCGCCAAGGCGAGCGGTCGAGGATGCTTTGAAACGTTCATGGTGGATTCATTGTCCGCCCCATAGAGCGCCGATCCCACCAGAATCATCCCAAGGACAAAGAAGCTGCAGCAAGATGTCGTAAACCAGCCCCCACGAATGCGGCCTCTGCTGTGCCTCGGATACTCTAAGTACAGCCGCATGACCTTCGCCCACACCATCGGCGCCACGTGTTACAACTTCCACGACCTGCGCGACCTGCTGGCCAAAGCCACTCCTCCCCGCAGCGGGGACGTCCTCGCCGGAATTGCTGCCCGCTCTGCTGAAGAGCGCGTAGCCGCCCAATTCGCCCTCGCCGATTTGCCACTCTCCCACTTCCTTGAAGAGCACGTTATCCCCTATGAAAACGACGAGGTGACCCGCCTCATCGTCGACACGCACAACGCCGCGGCCTTCGCGCCAATAAGCTCCTTCACCGTTGGCGAACTCCGCGACTGGCTTCTCTCCGACGAAGCAACCCCGATCCGCCTCGCCGCTCTCGCACCCGGCCTCACTCCGGAGATGGCCGCTGCGACAGCCAAGCTCATGCGCGTCCAGGACCTCATCGCCGCCGCCGCCAAAATCCGCGTCGTCACGCGCTTTCGCACCACCGTCGGCCTCCCCGGCCACCTTAGCGCACGCCTCCAGCCTAACCACCCTACGGACGCGCCAGCGGGCATCGCCGCTTCCATCCTTGACGGCCTCCTGCTTGGCTCCGGGGACGCCGTCATCGGCATCAACCCCGCTGGCGACAACGTCTCCGTAACAGCCCGCCTTCTCCGCATGATCGACACCCTCCGTCAGCGCTTCGAGATTCCCATTCAGAGCTGCGTTCTCGCCCACATCACTACGCAAATGGCCGCGCTTGAACAAGGCGCGCCCGTCGATCTCGTGTTCCAGTCCATCGCCGGAACCGAAGCCGCCAATCGAAGCTTCGGCGTCAGCCTGTCGCTCCTCAAGGAGGCCAACCAGGCCGCCCAGTCGCTCGCGCGCGGCGCTGTCTGCGCCGACGGCACCATCGGCAACAACGTCATGTATTTCGAAACCGGCCAGGGATCCGCGCTCTCAGCAAACGCTCACCACGGCATTGGTGGTTTGGGCGTGGACCAGCAAACCCTCGAAGCCCGCGCCTACGCCGTTGCCCGGGCCTTCCAGCCCATGCTCGTAAATACTGTCGTAGGCTTCATCGGCCCTGAATATTTGTACGACGGCAAGCAGATTGCCCGGGCCGGCCTCGAAGATCACTTCTGCGGAAAGCTCCTTGGCCTGCCCATGGGTTGCGACGTCTGCTACACCAACCACGCTGAAGCCGATCAGGACGATATGGACACCCTGCTCACCCTTCTCGGCACGGCCGGCGTTAATTACATCATGGGCGTCCCCGGCGCCGACGACGTCATGCTCAACTACCAGAGCACCAGCTTCCACGATGCACTCTATCTCCGCCGCATCCTCGGCCTCCGCCCCGCGCCCGAGTTCGAAGTCTGGCTCGCCGGCGATCATTTCCAGCGTCTGGCGCTCGAAGCCAACCACCCAGAAAGACTGCTCTCCGCATGAGCGAACTCCCTGAACCCACTGCTCTCGCCGTCCGTCTGCGCCCTCTCACACCAGCCCGGGTGGGCCTGAGCCGCACGGGTGTCAGCCTGGGCACTCGCGACCTTCTCGACTTCCAGCGCGCCCACGCCCATGCCCGCGATGCAGTGCATGCGCGTTTGGACTCGACGGCGCTGGCAGCGGAAATCGAAAGCGGAAGTCGACCCGGAGTGCTCCGGCTGCACTCAGCCGCTGCGAATAGACCGGAGTATTTGCAGCGCCCTGACCTGGGACGCAGATTGAATGAGGCCAGCCGCGCGATTCTGGCCGAGCAGCCTACGCACCCGGTGGACTTGGCTTTGGTTATCGCCGATGGGCTCTCCGCGTTGGCCGTGGAGCGGCATGTCCCGGCGCTGCTTCTGGAGCTTCTACCGCGAGTGTCAGACTGGGAGCTCGCACCGATCTGCATTGTCGAGCAAGGCCGCGTGGCCATCGCCGATGAAATCGGCGCAGCTCTCAACGCGCAAATCTCGGTGATCCTCATCGGCGAGCGCCCGGGTCTGAGCTCCCCTGATTCCCTCGGTGCTTACATCACATGGGATCCGCGCCCCGGCCGCACCGACGCCGAACGCAATTGCATTTCCAACATTCGTGCCGAGGGCCTGTCCTATGCGCAGGCTGCCGCCCAACTCGACTACTATCTCAACCAGGCCCGCATCCGCCGTCTCACCGGCGTGGCACTCAAGGAAGAAACGCATCCGCTGACGGAAGGCTGATACCCATGAATTGGCAGCGCTGGCTATTACGGGGAATCCTGGTCCTGCTGGCAAGCTTCGTCGTCACCTGGCTCGGCGATTCAGCCATCTTCCTGCTCCGCGGCTCCCCGCTCTCCAAGGTGACTGTCAACCAGTTCCAGAGCGTCCCACTCAAGGGCACCAAAATCGAATACGACTATCTCGGTTCTTCCGATGTGCCCTGCGCCCAGGCGCTCTTTCCCCACTCCGGCCAGAGCCCCTGCTGGTATCTGCGCAGAAACCCAAATCAGAACACCAGCCTCTAGCAGTGACCTTTGAAAAAACCTCTGCATTCGTGGTTACGTATTAATCAACATCCAAATCACATTGCTAAGTGATCCACAACACGTTCGCATTGTGCGTTGATCACTAACATCAAAAGCCTCTTCTGTTATTGCGAGGTCTGATGTATAACCGATCACAAAACGAAAACGGAAGTTACAACACCCGCTGCCTGCACTGCTTTATGACAGTCGCCACGTGCATTGAAACGGACGACGAGCTGGAATCCCTCGAATCCAGGCACATCTGCCCGGAAATGGTTCTGGCCGACCTGCTCAACCGCGAAAAATCTATCCAGCTCCACGCGCAACGAAATTAGAAACAATCACTTGCTTTCCTGAGCCCCAGCAGGTCCCTGCACCGGTGCAGGCTTTTCGCGAGCGCCGCTCATCTTGTCAATCAGCTTGTCGTCGGCAGCCTTGGTAATTTTGCTCGCTTTTGCGAATTCAACCTTCGCTTCGTCCTTCATTCCTGATGATTTGTACAGCCGTCCCAGTCGCCAATGGACAGTTACATCCTCAGGGGCTAGCCGCGCTGCCTCCTGCAACTCCCGTAACGCCTCGTCCTTCCGCCCTGCATCCGCATACAAAATGCCCAAATCCAGGTGAGCCATTTCTCGTCCCGCGTCGATGTGCACAGCACTTGTGAGCAGCGGCTCGGCGGCTTCCGGATGATTCATCTGCATCTGCGCGTCTCCCAGGTAGATCAGCGCCTGCACGTGCTTCGGATTGTTCCTGAGCTCCGCCTCAAACTCACTGGCCGCTTCCGGATACAGCCTCTGGCTCCACAAAAGATAACCCAGGCCAAAGTGAACATCGGGCTCCTTGGGGTCGGCCTTCACCGCTGCTCGGAATTGCTCGATCGCGCCTGCATGATTCTTCAACTCATCCTGAGCCTCGCCTGCCAGCATATCGGCCTCTGCCGACTCCGCGTTCAAAGTCAAAATCTCGTGATAGGCATCCAGCACGCATTGGTACTGCTTCGACCACAGGCAACTGTGCGCCAGCGCCAGCCGAAGTTGCAGGTTCTGAGGATCGTCTACGGCTGCCGCTTTCAAATGGGGAACAGCTTCTGAGTATTCACCCAGGCCGTAATGCGCCATTCCAACAAGAATGGTCAGCCGTTGCGAATCCGGCGATCCATGCGGCGCGGTCTTCAATAACAGGCTGAATTCATTTGCAGCCTGCTTCAAGTCGCCGCCCTTGAACAGGGCCAGCCCCAGGTTCAAACGCAGGCCGGGAAATGCTGGATTGAGCGCCAGTGCTTTGCGATAGAAGGGCACAGCCTCTTTGTAATGTTCCTGCCGTGCTTCCAGAAGCCCGATGTGTGCGTAAGCTTCCGCGCTCGTAGTATGCGTTTTAAGATACCCGCGCCATGCCACTTCAGCCGCGGCATCTTTGCCTTGCTGCTCCAGCGAAAATGCCTCTTGCCGCTGTGCATCCGGAGCCTTTGCCGCCTGCCCCCAACAATGGGTGGTTGCCATCATCAATGCCAGGCCCAATGCGCGCCGCAATGCATCACCCGCACGCCGAACGGTCACGCCGTTCTCGGCGGCAAACCGCAAATCTCCCATGCCAAAATATCCTCGATCGTGCGGTCCGATGGATCGACCAACCGCGCTCTCAGTCTGACCCCACCGAGAGCTTCATCTTTTCTTTCACATCGTGGGCCAGCTTCTCGATCTCGTCGGCTTTGCGAATCACTCCAAGAGAAAGCGTGTCCTTGTTGGTCTTGTCCACTTCGGTCTTCAGGTCGGTCGCCAGCTTGAGCAGCCTCGTGCTCTCCGCGCCGATCTGCCTCTTGCGCTCGGCATTGGCCGCCTCGAAGTCCTGCTTTTTTCTCTGCTGTTCATTAATGTCGTTCTGCGTCTTGGCATCGGGAGCGCGAATGATCTCCGGCGAGTACCGGGGAAACCCAGTCTGCGCCATTCCTCCGCCCACAGCCAGTAAGATTGCGGCGATGGCCAGGCCGGCGAGAAGGCGAACGTATCCCGCCTTCTTTTGCGACAGGCGCGGATTCCCGGCCGTCTGAGTCGAATGAATCTTCATGGGTGACCTCCTCATCCCGTTTCGGGGTATTGGGAAGGGTTCATAATGTCGGACAAGGAAGTGCCTTCCCAAACTTCCCTGCGCACAGTCTAGTCCAAGATGAGGAGAGTTGGGATATCCATTCGTGGTGGACCTTGACTCGGACCTCCAACTACTGCCTTCAGAATTGACTCAGGTAATTGACTGATTTTCCGTTTCCCGGCCCGACAAATTGCCTGAAAGAAAAAGGGGGCGCGGCAGGGATTGCCTGCCGCGCCCCGGTTGAGCGTTAAGTTAGAAAATGAACTTGCCGCCGAGTTCGAAGGTTCTCGGGTCCTGTGTGTTGTTCACAAAGCCGAAATCCCCGTTCTGTGGGTTCGTATCCTGCAGGCTGTTGTACTGGGTGTGGTTGAAGGTGTTGAAGCTGTCTGCGCGGAACTCGAAGTGAGCGGCCTCGCCGAAAGCGAACGACTTGTACAAAGCGGTGCTGAAGTTGGTACGGCCGGGGCCAACAACGGCATCTTTGCCCATGTTGCCGAAGCCCAGGTTCGGACCACCTTCCCAGCCGGGTGTGGGCTTCGAGAAGCCCGTGCTATCAACGTAACGATAGCGGGTGCCAGAACCCAAAGCCTGGCTCGTCTTCACATAATGCGGCTTGCCGGTCAGGTTGGGGCGGATTGAGTAGTCGCCGCCCAGACCAACCGTGTCACCGTAAACATTAGAAGGAGCCACATTACCCAACCACGGCAAGCCGGCTTCTGAAATCACCGTACCGCTGATTTCCCAGCCGCCAAGGACGCTCTTCGTCAGACCGGAGGAATGATTGAAGAACGGCACCTTGTACTCGTAGTTGCCGCTGAATACCTGGCGGCGATCGAGGATGCCGGAACCCTTGTCGTACTTCAGGTTCCATGGGTTGCGCGTGGGGTTGTTGTTGTCAACGTCTACGCTTCCAGGTGTGGAATCGATCTGGTGAGCGTACGTGTAATCGAGCTCATAGCTGAGCCCGTGCTTGTTCTGTTGGCGAAGGCCGGCCTGGAAGCTGTTGTAAGAGCCGGTCTGCGTGGTTGATTGCGATCTGATGTTGGCAAAACCAGGATAGGTCCGGTCTTCCAAGGTCGGAACCGTTCCGAGTGTACCGCTCGCATATGCCGCGCGCGTTGCGGACGGCGTGCTGAGCGGGAAATTGTTGATCGGAATCCAAACGTTCTGGTGCCAATCCAGGTTGCCGACATACTGCGTGATCATGATCAGCGAGGGGAGGATTTCATGCTGCACTCCCAGGCTGTACTGAGCCACGGCCGGATCTGGATAGTACCGGCTCAACGAGTTGAAGCCTTGCGCGAACGTCGGCGTAGAAGCCGCTGTCCCTGCTTGCCAGTTGAAACTCGTGTTGGTGAATTCCACGTTGTTGGCCGACGGTTGGCTGATAAATGGAGGTGAGCCTGCCGCATCGTAAATGTCGTTGCCCTGGATGCGCTCGTAGAACGTGCCAAAGCCGCCGCGTACTACGGTTTTGCCATTGCCGGCTAGATCATAGGAGAAGCCGACTCTGGGCATGAAGGTTTTGTAGTCGTTCTTGACCAATGCAGTGGGTACACCCGCCTGACCGGCAATCCCGACGCCGTTCATATAGAACGTGCCGATTGAGTTGGTTACCAGACCTGCGCTGGCGGCAGCAAACGAGCCGTCTGAATTAAAGGTAGGCGCGAGTCCCGGCTGGTACATTTCCGGATAGAAATTGGAAACCTGGTTGTTGCGTTCCCATGTGTGAGGCATCATGTCGTAGCGGAAGCCGTACTGCACGCTCAACTTGCTGTTCACGTGCCAGTTGTCTTCTGCATACACCGAGATGGTGCTGTTCACGTAGTGGTTGATTGGATTGGCGTTCGCCTGGTTGAAGTTCGTGCTCAAGCCGAGCAGGAAGTCCAGATACGAATCACCTGTGAGCTGGCCCGTGGGACCGGCGGGCGTGGTTGCAGTTGCGGGGTTCCAGCCGTCGCCGAAGGTGTAGTCGCCCTCAGAGTCCTTGCCGATAACCTGGTTCTTGGTATAGCGGTTGTAGCCGCCGCCGAACTTCATCTGATGCTTGCCCTTGGTAATCGAAAGTCCGATTACTTCGGCAAAGTCCTCGGCGCCGTTGGTCCAGGGATCGTTTCCGGGGCCCCAGCTGTTGCCGCCAATCGTGCTCCATTTGATATCGGGCAGGCGATTGCCTACGTCGTTGCTACCCGCGAAGTAGGTTCCCGTGTTCCAGCCCGAGGGCTTTACAAAACCGGCCGAAACCGTGGACACCGGAATGATCGCGATCTTGTTGCCGTTGTAATTGAAAGCGGCCTCAAGCAGCGCGTTCGGCGTCAGCGTGCCCGTCAGCTTAACGACTGCGGCATACGCTGGGTTGCTGAAGTTCGAGCCGATGGTCGGATAGCTATCGCCCTGCCACTCAGGAGTGGCTTCGACGGTGTCCATCGCGTCATGGATGTAGTGACCGAAAAGCTGCCACTTGTCATTGATGTTGTGATCGATGCGGAAGAGATCCTCACGCACTGTGACAGGCAGATGGCCGCCGGTCGGCGTATAGGTATCGTCCGCGTTCGTCGCCGCTGGAAGATTCTTGGTGCCGTTGAACGCCAGCGCGTTGGGATCCAGCAGGTTGGCTGGAATCGTGTTGTTCGGGAAAGGCTGACCCATCGTGAGACCATCAGCCTGGAACTTCGCGATCAAAGCCGGATCCGCGACTGTGGGTACAGTGAGGAACGTTGCAGGATTGTAGGTTGGGATCACGAAGTTGAAGGTCGAAGCCGATGTGACGATGTCCGCTCCGGGCATAGTCTTGATCGAACCTGTTCCTACGCCTGTGACCTCTCTGCGCCACTCTTCGTTATAGAAGAAGAACGTCTTCTTCTTGCTCGAATTGTAGACATGAGGGATAAATACCGGGCCACCGATGTTGCCACCGAAGACGTTGTAGCGCAGTTCCGACTTCTGGGCCAACTGACCATTGTCGTTGTCGCTCCATGCGTGCGCGTCCAGGGCGTCGTTGCGGTCGAACTCCCAGGCTCCACCGTGGAACTTGCTGGTGCCACTCTTGAGAGACATGGTGATGGTACCGCCCGAGGCAATACCGTAGTCGGGAGGATAGTTGCTTGCCAGCACCTGGAACTCACCGAGCGAGTCCTGTGAAGGCATGACGGACATCTTGCCACCGGAACCGCGGTCATATGCCTCGGCGCCGTCGATCATCCAAACGTTGTGCGCCTGGTTAAGACCATTGAAGCTGATGGAGTAGTTTGCGGTGACGGAGAATGGGCTTTCCAGGTCGGGCAGGTTGCCGCTGACGCCCAGGCCCAATGCTGCAAGGCCGATGACGTTGCGCCCGTTGGTGGGCAGCTCGGTGATCTGCTGCTCGTTGATCAACGTGCTAACCACGTTCGAATCGCCCTGAACTGCCAGAGCGTCTGCTTCGACCGTGACCGTTTGCGATTCGGCGCCGACTGTGAGCTTGACGTCGACACGGAACGTGGCGGAGATGTTTACCACCACACCCTTCTGCTCATAGGTCTCAAATGACTTGGCTGTGACCTTGAGGTTGTAGTTGGCGGCGTTCAAACCGGAGATGTCATACAATCCGGTTCCGTCACTGACGGTAACCTTTGTCAATCCCGTCGCTGGGTCGGTGAGCGAAATTTTCGCGCCCGCGACTGCCGCTCCGGTCTGATCCGTCACGATGCCGGTGACGCCGGAGTTGGCCTGCGCAAATGCTCCGGCGCATGCCAATACGACGAACAACAGCAACAGGAAGAACCTGTTTCTCGCTTGTCTCATGTGACCTTCCTTTTCAATGGTCTTGCTGTCTCGGTTGTCGCTTCCATCCCTCGCCTCATGGCGATTGAGAAAGCAGTGAATGAAAATTGATTCCCGATGAGACGGCTGGCGTCTGAGCTCTTCTCGCGGCTTTCTTCCACACCGCGCACTCTAAACACCACCCTGGGCTGCTGCCCTTCTTTCGCCCTTCCCCCGTAGCGGAGGGCTGAAAGAACCTACCGTCACCCTGGAACAACTCTTTGCGAAGATGAACCGATTGGTCTGGGGTCCCACGCTGCAACTACCATCCCGGTGTCTCCGTGGTTTGGAAGGCAATTTCCCCACCTTCTCCACTTTTTGGAATCTTTCCACTTAAGCGGCTGTTTGATAGTGCTTAAACGTTTAAGTAGAAGTCCCCAACAGCTCTGAACTGTGAGCCGCACGCCATTAAATTCCCTCGCCTAAGCAGTTGTCAAGTCAAACTTTTGCCCGTCGATCTCCGCCCGTTTTGCCGGCTTAAAAACTCGGCGGCGGCCTGTTCGCAAACACAAGCAGGGCACCCCTTTGCAGAGTGGAATCGTTTACATGTTCATGTCCCGCAGAGTCTTGCATGAATTGCCCGCTGAGCGTTCCGCAACCCATCGCCGAGAACGGACATGCGAACGCCACCCCTTTTTCTCTTAGATCGGCTTCAGCAAAGCGATTTTTCTCCCTAAGATCGTCGAGCGGCGGAATTTGGCCGATGGAAACAGGGTGCTCTATAGCAGTCGGGCTACATCCCGCAACTGCCGCGCCGTCGCCTCGAGGAATGTCTCTACACTCGCCCCCTGAGGAGTCTCCAGCCCCGACTTGGCTTGGATCGCCGAAGCGATCCGTTGCGCCAGAGCTTGGCGCGTCCCCAAATCCATGTCCAGGCGTCGGGAAAAAAATCCCTCCAGCACTTCGAGATCAGCCGACGAAAGCTTCGCCACCCCGCTTGCCGGCAGTGTCACGCTTGCATGCGGCTCCGGAATTGGCGCACTCGCATTGAACATCTGCGCCGTGAACGTGCGCGATCCCGACCCGCCCCATTCTGGCATCTCGGTATCCCGGTCCCGCACCACCAGTGTTCCCGCGGCCATGTCGCCCAGCCTCTGATGCTGCCTGCTGGCGAACACGGCAATGATCCCCACGCCATAAAAGCCCGGAAACCAGTCCACGTACCGCACCAGGTTGCGTGCCATCGATTCAAACAGCCCAATCGCCCGCCCCGACCGTTGAATCACCCGGATCCGCGCCACCCGCTTGCCCGGCGTGCGCCCGTTCCAGAATGCTTCGAACAGCGTGAAATAGCCCCACTGAAACAGAAACACAATGAAAATCACCAGCGCGATAGTCCACTGCTCTGAATGCTTTGAGAAAACATGCATCGCCGGCAACACAATGACGCCGATAAAAATGAGCGCCAGAAGCCCCGCACCCCAGATCAGGTAATCCACCAGCAGCGCAATAAAGCGGCTGCCAATGCCCGCAAGCGGCATCTCTATATTCACCAGTTCCGGCGTTTCAATGCTAAGCTGGTCTGACTCCGGGCTCATGGCGCAAATCCTCTCCAACCAATGGATTCTCAAGCGGCGGCCCTACTGGGATCGCTTATCCGCTCTGCTGTCCCAATCGGATGCAGGCGGCCTTGGCAAGCTCTCCCGCAGCGAACTGCAGGAGATGGCCCTGCTCTACCGCCAGGTCGCCGCCGACCTTTCGGTACTGCGCCAGGACTCCACTTCCCGTAGCTACGCCCTGCATGTGAATCAATTGCTGGCTCGCGCCCACCATATCATCTATTCCGGCCGAAAGACGAATCTGCTCACCCTCTTGCGCTTTCTGCGCGACGACTATCCGGCCATCTTTCAAAAGCAAATCGGCTACGTCATTGCGTCGCTGCTGGTCTCCGTCGCCTGGGGCCTTCTTGGCGCAGCCATCACCAATGCCCGCCCGCAGTTCATGCACCACTTCGTCGGCCCCGAGATGATCGCAACCATGGAGCGCCACGAAATGTGGACTCATGCCATCATCGGCGTTGAGCCCATGGCCACCAGCAAAATCATGACCAACAACCTTGCCGTCACCTTCGTCACATTCGCCTCCGGCATCGTCTTCGGTCTTGGTACGTTCTATTACCTCTACGTAAACGGAATGATGCTCGGCGTCATCGCCGCTGCCTGCAGCCACTATGGCATGTCAGTTGCGCTTTGGAGCTTCGTCGCGCCCCACGGCTCCCTTGAACTGCCTTCCATCATCATCGCCGGCGCTGCGGGATTTCGCCTCGGCCACGCCATGCTCTTCCCCGGCAACCTGCGCTGGAAAGAGTCCATAGCACGCGGCGGTATGGAAGCCACGAAGTTAGTCTCCGGCATCATTCCCATGTTAGTCGTTGCCGGATGTCTTGAAGGCTTCTTCTCCCCATCAGACGCCCCCGTATGGCTAAAGTTCACCGTAGGCGGAATGCTCTTCACCTTCTTGAACCTCTGGCTCTTCCGCCCCGTCAAGCCCGCCGCGCTAACCACTTAGCCCTTTTTGAAACACCTGTCATCCTTGTATCAGGATAGAAGCGGGTGCCCCACCTTCGCCGCAGCATCATCGCGGTTAAGGTGGGATAGCTCCACCTATTTATAGCTCTTTATGCTCTTCTCTAATTCATTCAGACAGTCACCCTCGAAAGCCGGCATTCGAACAATGCTCCTTCTGTTTCTTATCTCGCCACGACTCCACACCTTGGTGAAAAACTAATCCCCATGCAATTCCGGAAGGTCCTGTAACAGGGCATGACTTCAGTCGTGCCGATAATGCCGATAAAATCAACGTTGGGCTTCAGCCCCTGCTACTCTTCGCCCAGCGATTCCGGTCGTGTACCCGGAGTCTTTCCGCAGCCCCTTCAGCCCCATGGATACAGCGGATAAATCGCGGCCTTTAGGCCCGGGCCTCATTCTCCATAGCCAGCGATCCGAGCATCATCATTACTTCCCACAAGCCGACTCTCTGTTTCCTGGCCTTGGTCGGTGAGTGCATTGGCGATTACGCGCTCGGTGACACCCCGAAGAGATGGCAGGACGAAGCCCCGGCCGATAGGTTTGGCCGTTCACCCCAAGTCTCCCATCGCTGTGTGGCCGTAGCGCCCTGTATTGAGCGAGCGCCTTCTCAATCGTCGTACTCAGATTTCCACTATTATGAACCTACCGCTGAAGTATTAACTGTCTTGCTGCAAATCTTGCAAGAGTCTCTCAAGGCTCGGAATGAGCTGTGGCTCTACGGTTCCCCATTTGAGAGCGGCCATAATATACTCAGCCACCCTGGGCTTACATTCTTCAGGTATCTCTGAGAGTGCTCTGGCAGATAGGTCCGCGTTCAAGGCCTGAACGTCATCCGGCGACAATTTGTGCTCTTCATCGAGCGAGATGTATTTGTTAAGATTCATATCTTTCCTCATCATCACTTTCCTCATCATCACTTTCCTCAAATAACTTATCCACGAAGGTGGACTTTTCCATCCCAAGACTTTCCATGATATTAATCACGTCAGTTCCAGAAAGGATCGGAACAGGGAGAGAGATGTAAGACGTTAAATTTCCCCAGACCCAGTTCTTTTCATACCGCTCAATCAGCTCGATAGACCAAGGTAGCCCTTCATTCCCGCTGAGAAACAGAAAACCTATCTCCCCCCAGCAATCTTCGTACCGCTCTATCAAACCCAGAGACCAGGGCAGAGCCTTATTGGCTGAGAGTTTCGTCCAGTCCCAATACTCCTTGTACTTGTCGATAAGATCCGCCGACCAAGGCAACCCGCCGTTATAAGCCAACTGCGTCCAATCCCACTTTTCCTTGTACTTTTCAATTAGCTCTTCCGACCAGGGTAGCGCTTTATTAGCCGAAAGGTACCTATAGTTTCTGCGGAAGAAACAAGCCCTGAACGGCTCAGCCTCAGTGCTCTCATAACCCCAGTTCCTAGGATCCCCAAACCATTCGATCAGGTCATTCGACCAAGGCAAGGCCCCATTGGCGGACAGTGCGTCCCAATTCCACCGGTACTTGTAGTGTTCGATCAGGTCATTCGACCAAGGCAAGGCCCCATTGCCGGACAGTGCGACCCAATCCCACCGGTCCTTGTAGTATTCGATCAGGTCATTCGACCAAGGCAAGGCCTCATTGCGGGACAGTGCGTCCCAATCCCACCGGTCCTTGTAGCGTTCGATCAGGTCATTCGACCAAGGCAAGGCCTCATTGCCGGACAGTGGGTGCCAATTCCACCGGTCCTTGTAGTGTTCGATCAGGTCATTCGACCAAGGCAAGGCCCTATTGACGGACAGTGCGTACCAATCCCACCGGTCCATGTAGTGTTCGATCAGGTCATTCGACCAAGGCAAGGCTTTATTCCAAGACAGTGAGCTCCAATTCCACCGGTCCTTGTACCGTTCGACCAGTTCAAGCGACCAAGGTAGGCCCTCGTTTGCCGCAAGATCCGCAGTATCCCATCGCTGTGTGGCCGCCCACACCCACTGATGCTCGAATTGCTGAATTAGGTCCAGAGACCACGGCAACGCGGGGTTGCGGGAGAGCAAACTCCAGTTCCATCTTTTTGCGAATTGCTGAATCAGGTCCAGAGACCACGGCAACGCGGGGTTGCTGGAGAGATCAAACCAGTTCCATCGATTTGCGAATTGCTGAATCAGGTCCAGAGACCACGGCAACGCGGGTTTGCTGGAGAGACCAAACCAATCCCATTTCTCCTCAAATCGCCTCAAAATATCTTCATTAAGACTCTGGCCACTCGAGAGAATTTTAATTGCAAAGTTTGGTTCGATTCTTTTCAGAAGAGTGACCCACCGTTGCCGTAATACATCGTCACTCAATCGAGCGGCGATGGCCAACTGCTTGCCAGCCACCTGTAATTGGCCCGGTTGTCTGGATGGCGCGGGGACAAGGGAACGTTCGGTCATGCCTCCTCCATGTAGTTAGGAGTGACCACTGCTTCCCGATGTGCGACGATTTGCGATTCCACTGTAGCCAATTCCGCCTCCAGCAAGGCTCGTTGCCTCTCGAAGAACTCTTGCCAGCCTATTTCATTGTCGCCAGCGGCCTTAAGGAGACAGTAAGCATCGGATGAATGCAAGGTCGTCAGTTCGGCCGCAATCCGAGTGATGGCGTGCTCCAGTTCGGCGATAGCTGCCTTCAGCTTATCTACCACACGCAATGTGGTCGAGCGGGTGGCGGGCAAGCCGTGGGCCGCGAGCTTGCTGTGAATCTGGCGGACTTTAGACAGATCATTGCTTTGGTAGGCGGCCTGCAAATCGATGAAGGCTTTGGTCGCGGCCTCCTTCTGCTCCTCGGGGAATTTGTCCGGATGGCAGAGGCCACACGCCTTGCGGTAGACCGCTTTCAACTCCCAAACTTCATCTTCGCTCAGCGACGGCAAAGGCGCTTCATTGCGCAATTCAACATGCTGCTGGGAGTAGTCTTCGCAGTCTTCCTCGGCCTGACGGGCTTTGGCTTCCGCTTCCTTGCGCGTTTCTGGCTTGGTCTGCTCGGACGCTATTAGCCGCGCCAGCTCAGCACGCGCGCGAAGCAGGCACTGAATCAGGTTGCCCAAGGCCTCATTATGGCGGCGATTGAAAGTGATCAGGTAGCGATCCAGATCAGCCTTCTCGTTGCTCAAGGATTCAAGGCGCAGTTCCAACACGGAAAGCTCGAACCTCAATTGGGCGATATCCACATCGTCCGCAAGCACAAGAGAGGTAGCTCGGTTCAGGTGGTCGTTGATCAACTCCAACGCGGTTGTAAATTCTCCGCTTTCTAGAGCGACAACTATCTGCCCTAAACCAAGTGATCCGGCCGCTGAGCGCAGCTTACGGACATGAGGACCGAGCTCTTCCTGCTCGCCCAAGAGCACCAGATTGCGGATAAGTTCGAGGCGTCGGCGTGCTGCTTCAATATCAATTACGGCGGGTTGGGGTATCGCGCATCCCGCACGGTCGAGCAGACTCTCGAAAGCGTCAAAATATTCCTGCGCAAAGGCATCGGCATCGGTCACCACGGTGATGTTCTCATCGTTGGACCTGGCCTTTTGACTCCAATTGTAGGATCCAGTGATGACGGTATTTCTATCAACTACACAGAATTTGTGGTGCATTATCGGCTCAGTAGCGCTACCTGGAGCTAGAAAGACGACCTGCCCGCCGAGGTTTTGGAGCTTCGTGAAATTCAACCTGCCTGCCCCTTGGTTGATTTCGTCGCCGATCAATACTACCGATACTTTGACGCCGAGGCGGGCCTTCTTGCAAAGCACCTCGAAGATGTCTCTGTCCGTAAACCAGGCCACTGCCGCCGCGATCTCGAGCTGAGCTCCGCTCAGATGATCAATAATGACCTTACGGATGTCGGAAAAATGCGCTTTGAGTTCCATTTGATGATGAGTCAGAAAACTTGTCAGTCCAGTGGATAGAAGACCGCAAAAGTGGCGCGATGCGAAATCCGGCTGCCAGCGACTCTTGGAACCAGCTTCTTCGCCTTATCGATCTGCAAACGCCTTGAATATTCCAACAGAGTAACAGAGGCGGCTCAAAATGAGAGCGGCACCCCGCGTCGTGTGCATTGTTGCATTCAGCTCAATGCGCTCATTGAGCAAGGGCTGAGCCCCATTCAGAGAATTGGCCCCAAAAACGCCGATTTCGCCAGCGGGATTCTCCCTGCTGCAAATCGCCCCCTCCCAACTTAACTCAAATTCTCAGTAGCCAGTTCCGGCACTATGCTCGGGAGTTCACTAGCGTTCCAGCGCCGCAAATCCTTCCTCGACACGCCGCGCAGTCCATCCCGTTCGCAGCCACCCGCCGACTTGCTTCTGGGCCAACTCCGCTAACTCCGCCAATCCCGCGAACTCCGCTATCCACTTTGCAGATAATTACGCCCCCTGGGCGCACAATCTCTCCATAGCGCCTTCACAGCCCGCGCAGGCCGAAAAGTCATTGCCGGGCAGGAGCCAAAAAGCTGGGAGCTGAGGGCTGTCAGCTAGGGGCCAAATGCCCCCTAACTCCTTTGGTGTCTATATTCTGCAAATAACTCCTTTAGAATGGCATATTTGCAGCGGTTACCATCCAGTAAGCCACTGAAAACAAACCACTTCTTTGCAGGAATGGGGGGGGAGGGGTAGGAGACCGAAATGTACAAGGAATGCCGCCACATCAAGTCCGATGGAACCAAGTGCTGCTCACACGCGTTGACTGATAAGCCATACTGCTACTTCCACACGCGCCTGCACGGCCTCAAACGGAAACCGAGCACGCCGTTTGATTCGGTCGAGCTACCCGTCCTCGAAGATCGCAGCGCCATCCAGCTCGCTCTCTCCCAGGTCCTCAGCGCGCTCGGCTCTGCCCGTCTGGATGCCAAACGCGCCGGCCTCTTCCTCTACGGCCTCCAGATCGCATCGCAAAATGTCGACCGTAGCGCAGACGTCGTCCCTGAGTGCACCGTTGAGGACCCCTCCTCCGATTCCGACGGAGATGAAATGGCCCCGGAGTTCACCGTTTGCGACGCCCCGGAGGATTGCTGCGAATGCGAAAAAAAGGAGACTTGCGAACTCTACGATCCAGACGATTGCGACCGCTGCGACCAGAACGAAACCTGCGAGGAATACCTGAGCAGAGGCAAGTAGGAAGACCGCAATCTATTCGGCCCCCGCCCTCGCCCTCGCCCTCGCCCTTGCTCTTGCTCTCGCCCTCATCCTGCAATCCTTCCCGAACAGTGATTCACGCAGCACTCTCCGCAGCCGGCGCTGCCGCCGCGTCAGCCGGGCTCGCAGCCGTCCGAGGAACCGCATCGTCGTGTGACTCGCATATTGCCAGTTGCGGAGCTAAGCCCCGTTCAATTGCCTGCAAAATGTCGGTAGTCGGCTTGAGCGTTGGATTCAGTTTGATAGCCCTTTGCCACTTCTCTTTCGCCGCATCCGCATTCCCATATAAATAGTCAACTACGCCCAGATTCGAGAGCGGCTCCGGATAGTTTGGATTGAGCTGGCAAGCCTCTTCCCAGCTCGACTTCGCAAGGTCCACGCGGTTCAGCCTGAAGTAGCAATTCCCCATCTGATACGGTGCCTGGCTCAGCCACCGTCCAAGGCGATAGCTCTCCTCGAACTCAGCCAGCGCCCGCACAAACACGCCAAGCCGGTACAGCACCAGCGCGAAATTGTAGTGAGCCACAGGCGCACCCGGCGACAATGCCGCCGACTGCCGATACCGTGTCAGAGCTTCGTCTCGCTCGCCCATCGCGTCGTAGGCAGTGCCAATGTTGTTCAACAGCTTGGCGTGCTCATTCGGCAATGTCTCCCCGGCCAGTGCGGCTTCCCATTCTTTAATTGCTTTGCGAAGAAGTTGATCGCGCTTATCGGTGTCATCCTCAATCTGTAACGCCTGCCGATAACTCGTATCGCCTCGCAACTCCGCAAGCTTTTGATCGATGCGCGCATCACGGCGGCCATACTCGACAGCCTTTTCGTAAGCCTCAATGGCTTCCTCGCGGCGCTCCATCAAATAGAAAATCTCTCCGCTTTCGTTTAGAAGATCGGAGTTGTTTGCATCCTGTCTTAACGCCTCATCGCAAACATCCCGCCGTAACTGCAACAGCCCTTGCTGTAGCCCAGGATCAACGCACTTTGAGTAAGCTCCAGCAAACTCTTGCAGCGCTTCAAAGTAGAGCCCAGCTTCCTTGTGAACCCTGCCCAGACATTCATAAGCGCGATAATCCTTCGGGTCGGCAGCGATCGCCCGATTACAAATGGATATGGCTTGCTCGGTGTCGCTTCCCTTGCCAAATGCATGGCATTGCGCAATCGAGAGCAGGCAATCAGCATCGGACGGATTCGCCGCCAGCGCAGCCTCCAGCGGTTTAAGTGCGTCTTCGTAGTTGCCAGCGGCTTGGAGTGCAAGGCCGAGGCTCCGTCTGTATTCACCGTTTTGCGGATCTAGATTAAGTGCTCGCTGATAGGACTTCGCTGCAAGGTCCGGCAAATCGAGTCGCCGTCGCGTCTTTCCCAGATGAAAGTGATAAGCGGCATTGTCAGCATCCATGCGGAGCGCCTTATCAAACTCATCCAGCGCGCCTAGAAAATCGTTCCGCAGAAAAAGAACTCTTCCAACGCGGTAGTGATCCTCAGCCTTTGAACTCGCGCGGAAAACCTCACTCCGCGTCTGGAACTCCTCCCATGGCATGCTTTGACCCAGCGCATAATAAGCGCTCTCGAGCCACAGCAGATACCCGCTATTGCCGGCATCGCTGTCCATAGCCAACTGGCGATACTCTCTTGCCTTGACCAGGTCGCTTCCCGCCTCCAGCAGTTCCGCGATGCGCGCGTAATAACCCGCTTTTTGCGCTTCCTTCCCGGTCTCGCCCGGCGCAACTTTCGCGGCCGCGTCTTCAAAGTGGATCCGCGCCATCTCCCGTTTCTTCAGCGCCTTCGAAGCCTCTCCCCAATTTGCAAGAATCACAGCGTCGTTCGGCGATATCTCACTCGCCACCCGATAAGCATCCTCAGCCTGATCCCACTGCTGATTGTCACCGTATAAGTTACCTAACTCGTTCCACGTGAAAGCATCCTTGGGAGAAAGTGCGGTGGCCGCCTTGCAATGCTTAATGGCGTTCTCCGTTGCTAACTTTTTCTCCTCGTCCGTTTGCCCCTTGGCAGACGCTTTGCCACTCCACATCATGGCGAAATTCAGCTCGAAAATCGCCCTCGTGTGAGCATCCAAATCCTTGCCGCTCAAGGCTTCCCGGTAATTCTTCTCCGCCTTTGCCAAGTCCCCTTTTTTCACCCAGACATTTGCCATGTTGTTATGCGTTTCACGGCGTTCCGGGTTTTCCTTCTGCGCCATCTCGTACTGGGCGAGGGCCTGATCGTAATCTTGGCTCGTATAGGAAGACCATCCCCTCCCAAACAACTCGTAGAACCGCAGTCCCTCCCGGCCCACCAACTCGCTCAAACTCTTTCTGCGATCGATGCGTTCCTTTTCCGCAATCCGCATCAACGCGCTCGTACCCGCCATCCCGGGAAAGACATCGTCCTTCATTTCAGGCGCTCTCGATGAAGCGGTCTGCCTGCGCGGAAGAAGGCTCTTCTTCGACCACGCGGTTCCCATCTGCTGATCGAACAAACCGGAATAGGCCATCAAATACGCTACAAGTTCTCTTACCTCGCGATCATTTGTCTTGAGCCATGCTCTGAACTCTTCCACTTGACTGTTCAACGCCTTCGACGCCGCATCCTCTTTCCCCTGCGCCTGATCGACCAACTTCGAAAAATCGCCCACCTGCGTCTCGTCTTTCAAAAACGGAGCCAGGTCCTCGATGCGGATGTGGAGGCGCGCCATAATCTGGTTATGAAGATCCTGCATTGTCTGCCCCGCCCAGTCATCGGGAAGATAATATTTGGCGCCCTGAACCCAGAACAGATCCGAGATCGTCCGGTAAAACTTCGCTGCAAAAAACAAGCTCTGCCGGCCCGCATCAACGGCAACCGCGTCAAGGTAGGATTTTGCCGAAGTCGTATCCACAGCAAGCTGCACATCCATCTTGCTGTTCAAATAACCCACCAGCGCATTCGCCAAGAGATAAGCATGGTTGCTCATCAGGTCGTACTTGGGCGCAAATGTCTTGATGTGCAGCAGGACCTGGTCTTCGATCGCGTCCCGGCGTTGTTTCGTCGAGTCAAACCAGCTCACAAACCATTTGCCGCACCAGCCGGCAATTCCGGCAACCGCGCCCGTCGTGAGAAATGACCAGATAGACACGCAGAGTCCCCCCAGGGTTGCAGTGTATACACTTTTTCGTTCGCGTCCCACCATAAAAGCAGTTTTCGTCGTCACCAAAAGTGATTCAGTCACCACCAATTGTCCGGGAATTCCGGAAATTCAAGAGAATCGATGAGAACACATCCCGGCATCGAGACTGAAAAAGCCAAAAGATGCTCTACGTTAGTTTTGCGATCTACCCCTGACGCTCACATCTTGACGGTCATATGGAAGCAATGGTAAGGTTTGCTTCCATGGGCGATCAAAATACTGATGTAATCCAAGGCACGCTCGACATGGTCATTTTGAAGACGCTGAGCCTCGAGCCGATGCACGGCTTCGGCATTGGGCGCCGCGTCGAACAAATCTCGCGCGGAGTTTTCAAAATGAACCCAGGCTCTCTGCTCACCGCGCTGCAGCGGCTTGAACGTGCCGGCTGGCTCGATTCCGAATGGCGTCAAACCGAGAACTCCCGCCGCGCAAAGTTCTACCGGCTTACACGTTCAGGGAAGAAGCAACTTGAAAACGAAACCGCGGACTGGACGCGCCGTGCCTCTGCCATCGCGCGTCTGCTCAAGGCGGAGGGTTAGCCGATGTCCCTCTGGTGCCAGCTCGCCTACGGTCTGCGTAAACTGATGCACCGCTCCAGCCACGATCGCGACGTGGCGGATGAAGTGGAGCAGTACTTTGAAGATGCAACCGCCGCGTGGGTCGCGCGCGGCCTCACAAGCGAAGAAGCAAGGAGAGCCGTGCGCCTCGAAGCAGGCAATATGACACTCGCCAGGGAGCGGGCAAATTCCTACGGATGGGAGAACGCTGTGACCAATCTGATGGCCGACGTGCGATTTTCTTCGCGGCAGTTGTGGAAGCATCCGGCGTTTACGCTGACGGCAACACTCACTCTGGCTTTAGGCATCGGCGCAAATACGGCCATCTTTACCGTGGTCCAGTCCGTGCTGCTGGCGCCGCTTCCTTACCGGAACGCAGACCGCCTGATCGCCCTGGACACACATTGGACCAACAACGGTAAGACCACACCGCGAGTGACCGGCCCTGATGCGGCGGATGCACGCGACCAGGCGCGGAGTCTTGAAGCAGTGAGCCTCTATTACGGCGGAAATCTCGGGGTCGAGTTGCGCAATCACTCAGCCTATACAGAGGTAACGCTTGCGGACGCGAATTTCTGGCGCGTGTTTGACCTGCAGCCCATCGCAGGCCGCTTGTTTACTGCGGCCGATGAGCATGGCGCTGCCCTCGTGAGTGAGCAGTTTGCGCGGGATAACTTCGGCAGCGCGCAGGCCGCACTGGGTCAGGTTTTGCACGTGGAGAGTGATCCTCTTCAGATCACAGGCGTATTACCCTCGGGCTTCAACTTTCCCGGCAAGACGCAGGTATGGGAATCTCGCCCATTGCGGGAGCCGGCGCTCGATAATCGCACCGCATTCAACTACAAGGCGGTGGGCCTCATTCGCAGCGGAATTAGTTTTCAATCTGCACAGGCGGAGCTCGATAGCCTTTCGCAACGGCTGCAAACTGCTTATCCCAACGAAGACAGAAACAAGCAACTCATCGCACAACCGCTCCAGGAGGCTCTCACAGGAGATGCACGGCCCACACTACTCCTCCTCTGGTCCACGGTCGGATTCATCCTGTTGATTGCCTGTGTCAACGTCACCCATCTTCAACTGGTGCGCTCAATGGAACGTCAGCGGGAAATTGCGATTCGCAAGGCGCTCGGTTCGTCGCGCGCTCAGGTAATGCAGCCGGTCATCATCGAAAGCCTGCTCGTCTCATTAATCGGCGGCGCAGCTGGAGTGCTGTTCGCTTTCCCCGCTGTCCGCATGCTCGTAGTCATGGCTCCAAAGGAACTGCCCCGCGCGGATGAAATTTCCCTGAATGGCGAAGTGTTGGCATTCACGCTTGTACTCGCGGTACTCACGGCCCTCATCTCATCCATCCTGCCTGCATTGCGCGCGGCAAAGGTCGATCCCGCGGAAGCCCTGAAGAACGACACATCCCGCGGCATCAGCAACCGTGGCACGGGCAGGCTGCGTGATGGCCTGGTGATCGCGGAGGTGGCGGCCACCTTCGTGCTGGCCATGGGCGCAGGGCTGTTGCTGCACACCATGACGGCCCTTATGGCGCGCGATATGGGTTATGAGACGAACCAGTTGCTTGTAGTCGACGCGGATGACCCTGCAAATTCTGAGGTCGACGCGCATCGCGCCGTGCAGCAGTTCAACGATCTATTTGCCCGACTATCAGCTACGCCGGGCGTCGAACACGCAGCCGGCATCATGGGCCTGCCCACCGGTTTGTATGGCTCCAATGGCTACTACACCTTTACTGGCGCAGGCCCCGTAAATATCAGTCATTCGCCTTATGCCGACTTCAGTGTGGCCAGTCCAGGCTATTTTCAAACCATGGGAATTCCCATTAGACGCGGACGCGATATCACCGCTCAGGACACGTTCGAGAGCCCCTTCGTCGTAGTCATCAGCGAGTCGGTGGCGAAGCAGGCTTTCGGAAAAGCTGACCCTCTCGGCAAGCAAATTCAGTGCGGCCTCGATTCCGATAAATGGATGACAGTCGTCGGTGTCGTTGGCGATGTGCGCCAGGATTCACCCGCACAAAAGCCGGGGCCGACCCTCTACATGCCCATGACGCAGCATCCGTTTTACGCCAACCAGATTCATATTGTTCTGCGGACCGCCGTAAAACCGCTGACCCTGTTGAACACCGTGCAGGAGACAATCGCGCAGGTGAATCCCGCCATTGCCACGCGCTACACAACCATGGACGCAATGGTCAATCAGTCCATCGCCGTGCAGCGTTTCCGCGCAGTTCTCATTTCGTCGTTCGCCGGCGTTGGACTGCTGCTTGCCATGCTCGGCGTCTACGGAACCATGGCATATTCAGTAGCGCAACGAACATTTGAGATCGGCATACGCATGGCGTTTGGAGCAAAGAAAGCCGTCATCCTGCGTTCCATCCTGGAACACGCCGCGAAGCTTGCTTGCAGCGGTATCGCCGTTGGCCTGGTCCTCAGCCTGATGCTTGCGCGACTCGTAACTGGCATGCTCGTCGGCGTGAGTCCCATGGACCCCTTCAGCCTTTGCGTAGCCGCATTAATGCTCTTGCTTACAGCTTTGGTAGCGGCGTTTGCGCCCAGCTGGAAAGCGACCCACGTAGATCCCATGAAGGCGCTGCGTGCCGAGTAACTCCACGAGCCAGCCAGGACAACTATCGCGAAGCGAGCTTGCTACACCTTCACAAATATCCTCTCCCGGTAGAGCACCCACACCGGAACAAAACACACCGCCGTATACGAAACCGAGTAAGCAAACGCCGCCCACCCCGGGTTCCCAATGGCCGCAAAAATCGGCGCGGAGAGAAGCACCTGCAGTGACTCGTGCTTTCCGTCCACCGGCACAGCGATATTGCCAATCACCCCCGGCAATAACTCGCTGATCATGTAAGCCACAATCGCGTTTGACCCCAACACCAACCAGGGCCCAATCCAATATCCTGCCCAGCCCTTCCGCCACCCCTTCACTTCAACCAACCAGAACACCACCGTCAGCAGCGACAGCGAGTACCCCGCCGCCACCAGCACATATGAACTCGTCCACATGTTCTTGTTCAGCGGAAAAGTTGCCGACCACAAGTAACCCAGGCACAGGCAGCCCAAAGCCGCCGAGGCCAGCCCCGCGAACTTCGTTTTCGCCGTATCTGTTCCGCGCAGCCAGAGCCCGGTCAGCAGCCCAATCAGCGCCGTCCCAATCGCCGGCAAATCGCTCAGCAGCCCCTCAGGATCGCGTACGTTATGTGCGTTCGGCCCGCCCCAATCCAGATAAAGATGATGCGGCATCAGCAGCCGATCCAGCCAGCTCACCATGTTCTGCGTCTGATCCATAAACGGGAAATCCCTTCCCGGCATTCCCGCCCCCGGCACCGGAACCCAGCGCAGCAGCACCCAGTAGCCCACCAGCGCGACAACCAGCGCCGCAACCTTCGTCCACACCCGCCTGTCCCACAGGTAAAGCAGCCCCACCACCAGGTAGCACACCGCAATCCGCTGCAGCACCCCGTAAAACCGCATGTGCACCATTTCGAAAAATGGAAAGCTGTTCACAACGATCCCCAGCAAAATCAGGATCGCCGCCCGCCTCACCGTATGCCACGCCAGTTGCGCCCGCGTCGCTCCGCGCTTCAGCCGCGCCTCAAATGCAAACGCGATCGACGCCCCAACCACCAGCACAAAAGTAGGAAACACGAGGTCCGTCGGCGTCAGCCCATTCCATTGCGCGTGGTTCATAAATCCCCACGAGCCCGGCCCGCCGTTGTTGTTCACCATGATCATGAACGCAATCGTGATCCCGCGCAGCACATCCAGCGCAATCAGCCGCTGCGGCGGATTCCCCACACCAGGCCCCGCCCCCACCACCACTGCCGAGCCCGTCATCGCACTTACTGATGAAGTTGTCATCCCAGCTCTCATCTCCATCCCCGTTGCCCCGAAGATTGACCCCTACCCTACTCGTTCCACCTTCACTCCGCCAACTCCGCTTCCATCCCCGCTGTCATTTCCTGCATGATGACTGTTACACTCCCCCTTCAGGCAGATTCCATCATCTTCGTTCACGCTCTCATGGAGGCATATCCGTGGCAGAATTTAAGCCCCCCGCTTTTAAGCCTTTTGTATCGCCCGATCAGAACCCACCGGAACTCAGCATCCGCGCCCTTCTTCTTGGCTCTTTCTTCGGAGTCATCTTCGGCGCCGTCACGGTCTACGTCGGCCTCCGCGCCGGTCTCACCGTTGCCGCTTCCATCCCCATCTCGGTTCTCTCCATCAGCATCCTCCGCGTCTTCGGCCGCGCCTCCATTCTTGAAAACAACATCGTCCAAACCACCGGCAACGCCGGCCAGTCCATCGCCTCCGGAGTCATCTTCACCCTCCCCGCGCTGGTCTTTCTCGGCTTCGATCTTGAGTACTCCCGCATCTTCATGCTCGCCCTCATCGGCGGATGGCTCGGCGTCCTCTTCATGATTCCTCTGCGTCGCCAGCTCATCGTTGAAGAGCACGGCAACCTACCTTACCCTGAAGGCACCGCCTGCGCTGACGTGCTCATGGCCGGCGAAAAGGGCGGCTCCCTCGCCAGCCGCGTCTTCCTCGGCCTCGGCCTCGGCGGCCTCTACACCTTCTTCCAGAATGAAAACCTCTTCAAAGCCTGGCCCGGCACCCCTGAGTTCCAACCCGACTTCGGCGGCGACGCCCACATCCTCAAAGGAGCCAGCATCAAGGCCGACGCCACTCCGGAATACCTCGGCGTCGGCTACATCATCGGACCCCGCGTCTCCGGCATCATCTTTGCCGGCGGCGTCTTTTCCTGGCTCGTCCTCATGCCCTTGATCTACTTCTTCGGCAAGGAACTCCCGCATCCCGTCTATCCCGGCACCATCCCCATCTCAGCCATGGGACCCAGCCAGCTATGGTCCACCTACATCCGACCCATGGGCGCTGGAGCAGTAGCCGCGGCGGGCCTCATCACCCTCGTCAAAACCCTCCCCACCATCGTCGGCGCGCTCACGTCCGGATTCAAAAACATGAAGCCCGGCGCAGCCGCAACCAGAACCAAACCCCTCCGTACAGAAAACGACCTCTCCATGAGCGTCGTCGTCTTCGGCTCCCTCGCCATAGTCGCCCTCATGTTCTTCTTTCTCGAGTTCAAACCCGTCCCCGGCGCGCAAGTAGGATGGGCCGCCAACCTCGCCGCCGCCCTTCTCGTCGTCGTCTTCGGCTTCCTCTTCGTCACCGTCAGTTCCCGCATCGTCGGCCTCATCGGCAGCTCCGCCAGTCCCGTCTCCGGCATGACCATCGCCACCCTCATGGCCACCTCCGCCATCTTCCTCGTCAATGGCTGGACCGCCCCCGCCTTCGGAGCTCTCGCCATCACCATCGGCGGTGTAGTCTGCATCGCCGCCTCCAACTCCGGCGACACATCGCAGGACCTAAAAACCGGCTACATCATCGGCTCCACGCCATGGAAGCAGCAGGTCGCCCTTATGATCGGCGTGGTCGTTTCCACCATCGTCATCGGATTCACCCTCAACCTCATGAACACCGGCCTGCAATCGTTCCGCGCCGCCGCCCAACCATGGGACATCAACGCCTCCCATCCCGGCGTCGCCGTGCAAACCGATGCGCAGCACCTGCCCGATTCCATCCGCGTTCAGGCCGCAGGCAATTCGACCGACAAGTCCTCCACCGTCCACCAGAAATCCGAGTACGTCATCCTCAACGCGCTCGGCTCTTCTGAACTTGCCGACGGCAAATACCTCTACTCCCCCGCCACGCACCAGATTGAAGTCCAGTGGATCCAGGGCATCGGCAGTGAGAAAGCCGCCGCCCCGCAAGCCCGCCTCATGGCCACCGTCATCAACGGCATCCTCACCCGCAAACTCCCCTGGGGACTGGTCATGATGGGCGTCTTCCTCGTCATCGCCGTCGAGCTACTAGGCATCCGCTCGTTAAGCTTCGCCGTCGGCGCGTATCTCAGCATCGGCACAACGCTGGCCATCTTCTGTGGCGGCATGGTCCGCTTCTTCGTCGATGCAGCCGTCAAAAAAGCCGGCGGAGACAGCGTAGACACCGAAAGCGAAATCTCCCCCGGCTCCCTCTTCGCATCAGGCCTGATCGCCGCCGGCGGCATAGTCGGCCTCTGCGGCGTAGCGTTAAAGGGCTACGAATCCACCTTCGACAAAGGCGACATCCTCAACTTCCCCCACACATTCATAGACAACAACTACGTAAGCGTAGCCGCCTTCGCCCTCCTAGCCTTCTCCCTCTACTACTTCGCAAGAAAGCCTCTGAAGAAGTGAACAGTGGTGTGCCCGACAGCGGCCGAAGATCGATCCTTATTCTTCCGCCGATGCGCCAGGAAACGTTGTATATGCTGTTATCCACGCTGCGAATGACTTCATTGGAAGTCGATACATCCCGCGCTTTCCCGGCTGCGGGAGAATTATCTGCCGGTCCAAGAGTGCCTTGATTGCGTTGCTAAGCGTTGATTCCTTGAGATTGGACTGACTTCGAATTTCCTCTTTGCTGACCCAATCGTCGGAATGCCCGGACATATATCGGAGCACAGAACGGTATTCGTCTGAACCAATTTTGTCAAAATACAACCCCTGAAAGTATTTGGTCCCAAGTTGTTCAAACGCGCCGTGCTCTCCCCACGCGCCCGTTGTGACATCACCGACGTCAATCTCGTTATCACCATCGGCTTCAAATGCGCAGTAGGCAAATTGCTGTATAAAATGCGGGTATCCCTCCGAATAATTGGAAATGTAAGACTCAGCCTCGGGTGTAATCGAAACAGCGACCCCGGATTCCTTACGAGCTTCGTTAAGACCTTTCCGAACAACTTCAACACTTTCTTCGCGAGATAACGGCTTTAGGTGGAAGCTGGTGAATAACCGCAGAGCAGACTCATGGCTCTGGCGGAGTGTATCAAGCACCGAGGTTACGCCTGCAACTCCTAGGCAAATTCGGTTTGGAGAAACGCGAGCAAGACGTTCAGTGAATCCCTTAAGAAGCGCTCCAAGATTCGCACTCACAGGAGGCTTATCCGCCTCGTCTATCAATATCAAGATCCCATCAAATGTATCCTTGACACGATCTGCAGCGGTGGAAAAGGACTCTGCCAACTCGTCAAGGAGTTCAGAAGGCGTAGGAACGGTTTCGGGAGCCCGGTATTTCACCCCCATAACTTCCCATCGCTTCAGGAAATTCCAAACATCCTTCGCCATCGCTTGAGTCTTATTATGATTCTCCAGCTTCCGTCGGAGCGTGCTCCCGAGCTTCCGAATTATGCTTTCATACGTCTCGGATTGCTCAAGCAGGAGACTGAGCGTCAGGAAATTGTAGCGGTCGTATTCCCACCCATGAATAGCACCGGAAGCTGACATTTCGTGTATGTAGCAGAGAGATGATTTCCCAATGCCTCGCTCGCCATGAAGGAGGAAGTGTTGGGGGTTGCCGTGCATCGTATTGAATAACATTCGCTCAAGCGCCTTGGACTCCTCGATCCGACCAGTGAATACACCCGCGGGGACCAAGCTGCCCGGAG
>Ga0302319_10003627_pt1 | contig 32113 bp, 17 predicted proteins | sample Bog_T0_2_FD_203319 | JGI IMG/M metagenome (GOLD analysis project Ga0302319, IMG submission 203319) | Peat permafrost microbial communities from Stordalen Mire near Abisko, Sweden - Bog_T0_2 | ecosystem: Environmental > Terrestrial > Soil > Wetlands > Peat | place: Sweden: Abisko, Stordalen Mire... | reverse complement strand
AAAAGCAAAAGGCAGGAGCGATAACTTCAGCAACTTCGACGGGCTGGTTCAACAACGGATGGAGTTGACGCTCCGCTGCGCTCCGGTCAATTCCATCCTTTGATGGTTAGGCGGCATCGATCTCATTCAATGTGGCCTGTCAAAGCCAATAAAAAAAGTAGAGCCCAAACAATGCCTCCAAGCCACCACGAAACTTTTTCAGGCACATGCTTCCCCCAAGATAATGCTCCAAAAAACAACATAAAAACGACTGCGGCTGTGGCGGCTGTGAGACTAAGCCTGCTCGCAGAATCCCAGAAATGCTTGGCATATTTAATGGATAAGAATCCCAATCCAAAGAAAACGCCTATAATGAAGAATATGCCAGCCCAACGCTGGCTTTCTCCTGGCTTTAGTTGTCTCAAAAAGCTCATGCGTAGCCGCCTAACGCCAAGGACCTGAACCATCGCCGACTCGTGGCGTGAACCGCGCAGCGGAACTGGTGGCAGTGACGGCGGATGGTTCCGGGGATTGGTTGGGCGAGATATTCTTCAATTTCACATGTGCGTTTTATTTTTGTTGGCGCGCCTAGCCTGGTCACCTGCTATCTCGCCAGCACGAATGCCCTTTAGCCTAGCTGAAACGTCAGGCGGTGCTGGTGGCAGGCCAAGAAACTCTTCCATGCTTGTCTCTCCACGCAATCCATTGTCATACCCCTCGTCGAATGCTTGCAGGTAGATGGCGCTAAGTATTGGACTGTAATCAAACGGCGTGGTTTTCGGGCGTGCATCATGCGAAGGCGAAGCGGTCGTCTGCCTGGCTTTCTCGATCTCCACGAGGCTGTGAAGCAAGGCCTCCTTGGCGGCTACCGAGCGACCGCGCAAACACCAGCCAACAGGTAAACCGATTGCGAGCCCGAGTGCCAAAAATAGAGGAGAACGAAAGCGATTCATATTCTGAACGGGGATGCCCAACTGTGGTTGAACAACGCCCGGATCGTATATTGAAATGGATTTTCAGCCATAAAAATTTGTCGCAAGTCGTTTAGAATCAATACAACTTCCGTTTAATATCCAACGGGCCGTCGTATATTGAAACACTTATAGCCGGGCGGGCGTTTGGGTCAAGAAAATAACCCCTGACAGGTATTTCATGCGGGGCTGTGGAATTGTGGACAAGTTCCGTTTGACAGCCGCTCGGTTCACTATACTGTGTCAATGCACAGTATGACCGCCCTGACCCGCAGACAGCAACAGATTGTTGATTTCCTTCTGAAACACCAGCAGGCAGCGGGGGTCATGCCCTCGATGCAGGAAATCACCGAGCATTTTGGCTTCCGCAGCCGCAACGCGGTGCCCGAACATCTTCGTTTGTTGCGGAAGAAGGGCGTTATCACCAGCCAGCCGGGTAAGGCCCGCTCACTGCGCATCACGTCCCCGCTGGCAAAGCTGCGTGGCAGCGTCGTGGACATTCCCCTGTACGGCTCAATCCCTGCTGGATTTCCCCAAGACCGCGTGCAGGATGCCGAAGGTTGCGTTTCGGTGGACGTGGAAAGCATCGGCTACAAGCCCACGCGTAATGCGTTCGCACTGCGGGTGACGGGTGATTCGATGATTGGAAAGCACATCCTCGACGGGGATTTTGTGGTTTTGGAACATGGGCCGGAGCCGCGTAACGGCCAGATTGTCGCCGCGCTCATTGATGGTGCCAGTACGCTCAAAACTTTTGTCCTGAAAGGCGGCAAGCCGTACCTCAAAGCGGAGAACCCGAAGTATCCCAACCTCGTCCCGGCACAGGAGTTGATGATTCAAGGCGTGTTCAAAGCACTCATCCGCCGGGCGAAGGAATAGCCCGCTTGGACAGCCGTTGTCCCAGCCGCTTTGATACAGCTAATGCCATGCGGACAATCGTTCACCTTGACGCCGATGCCTTCTTCGCCAGCGTGGAGCAGTCGGCTGATGCGCGGTTGCGCGGCAAGCCCATTGCCGTGGGCGGTGAAAGCCGGGGCATCATCGCGTCGGCCTCCTATGAAGCCCGGAAGTTTGGGGTTTACACACCCATGCCCACAGCGCGGGCGCGTAAACTATGCCCCAAGCTCATCGTGGTGCCGGGGGATTACGAACGGTACGAGCAGTTTTCCAACTGGATGTTCGGCTACGCCTATGACTTCACCCCGGACGTGGAACGAACTTCGATTGACGAAGGCTACTTCGACATCACGGCCAACCGGAGCAAACCGTCCATTGAAATTGCGCTGACGATCAGCAAGGCCATCCGGCAGTCCTTGAAGATCAACGTCAGCGAAGGCATCGCCTCGAACAAGCTCATCAGCCAGATTGCCTCCAAACTGAACAAACCTGCTGCCTTTCAAACCGTGCCCGGCGGACAAGAAAAGCAATTCCTGCATCCGTTGCCGAACAAGTGGCTGCCGGGTATCGGGCCAAAGACCGCCCTGCGCCTGAACGCGGCAGGACTGGCGGACATCGGGCAGATTGCCGCCACGCCCACGGACCTGCTGGCGCTGCTGCTGGGCCGTCAGGCACCGCTCCTGCGGCAGTTTGCCAACGGGATTGACGAACGCCCGCTGCTGCCCGCCAGCGAACCGCAGAAGTCATTCAGCAAGCAGGAGACATTCAATGAGGACGTGACCGACGAAGAATATGTGGAGGCGGTGTTGCGGCGCATGGCCGACCATCTGTTTGCCCAGGTGCGGGAAGAACGCCGGAGCGTGCGGACGTTGACGGTGAAGGTGCGCTACAACGACCGGGATGAAAACCAGCGGGCGGAGAGCTTGCGGGAGCCTACGGACTTGGAAACGGACGTGTACGGGCGCTTGCGTGGGATGTTGCGGCAGGCGTGGCAACGCCGGGTGAGCTTGCGGATGGTGTCCTTGAAGCTATCCAACGTGTATGACGACGTTTTCCGCAGCGAATTGGCGCTTGAAAGCAAGGCGCGCAATCACGAAGCCCGCGAACGGCTTGCGGTGGTGCTGGATGAACTGCGGCGTAACAAAGGCTGGTCGGCGGTGATGCGCGGGCATGATTTGCGGCTGCGTGGTGCGCCCAGGGACATCGTGAATGAACGCCCGCCGCCCCGGCTCAAAATCACGGTGAAGGTGTTCCCGCCACGTATTACGGCAAAGCCGGTCACGACATACGTTCCACTGCATTGCCGCAGCTACTACACGTTCCTTGACTCCACGCTTTCGCCAACCGCTTTGGTAAATCTGGCCAAACAAAACGGCATGGGTGCAGTCGCCTTGACGGACATGGGCAATTTGCATGGCGCGGTGGAATTCGCACAAGTGGCCAAGCAGGCGGACATCAAACCGATTTTCGGGGCGGAATTGATCACGGGCGGGTATCCGCTGCTGTTGTACGTTGAATCGGCACGGGGTTATCACAATTTGAACCGCATCCTGTCCGCCAAGGCCAAAGCCGCGAGTGATGATGAAGGTGCGGTGGCCGATCAGGAACGTCGGCCTATTCCGTTGGAACGATTGAACGGCTTCACGGATGGGTTGATTGCAGTCAGTTCAGACGTGGGCGTTGCAGAAGCGTTTCCGGGTAGGTTCTATCAGTTGGCCACGAAACGACCTGTTGCCAGCCGGTTGCCCGTCGTAGCCTGTCCGGCGATTCATTATGCGGTGCCGGATGACCGGATGAAGTATGACATCGTGCAATCTATCCGCACGCTGACCTTGCTCCGCCAGGCACACCCGGAGAAACGGCTGGACGGACGCTTGCACTTTCGCTCGTCAGCGGAGATGGTGGCTGGTTGCAAAGACCATCCTGAATGGCTGGCGCACTCGCTTGAAATTGCTGCAAGGTGCAACTTTGAACTGCCGTTCGGCAAACCGCAGTTTCCCGCCTTCATGCCGCCGGATGGTTCAACGGCGCATGAATTTCTGCACAAGCTCGTCAGGGACGGCCTGCGGCGGCGGTACGGGGAGCGTGCTCCGGCCATGCAGCCGCAGATAGAACAGGAGTTGCGCATCATTTGTGCCGTGGGTTACGAAGAATACTTTCTCGTCGTGTGGAATATCCTCCAAGACTGCCGGGCGCACGGCATTGAATGGATTACCCGTGGCAGCGCGGCGGATTCGCTGGTGTGCTATTGCTTGGGCATTTCGGACGTGTGCCCCATCCGCTTTGGCCTCTACTTCCGGCGCTTCCTGAACGAGGAACGCATGGCATTGAACAAGCTGCCGGACATTGACGTTGATTTTCCCCATGATCGCAAGGATGACGTGGTGGACATTCTCTTCGCCAAATACGGCCGGGACCATTGCGCCGTGGTTGGCGGCTTCTCCACATTTCAATTACGGAGTGCTTTTGCGGACGTGGCCAAGGTGTTGGGCGTTGCCGAACGCGACGTGCGCCAAATCACCCATGCTTTCCCGTGGAGCTTTGGCAGCAGTTTTGAGGAAAAGGCCCGCCCGGAATTTCTCGGTGCCAATCTGGTGGAGCGGTTAAAGACCATGCCCGAATGCCGCGATTTGCCCTTGATGGAGGAACCGTATAAAACCGCGATTGAAACGGCGCAGTTTCTTGACCAGTTTCCACGATATCCCAAGATGCACCCGTGCGGCGTGGTGGTGTCGCGTCAGCCGTTACATGAACTCACGCCGACGTTCATCGCCAACAAGGGTTATCCCACGACGCATTTTGACATGGATGCGGTGGAAGTCATCGGCCTGGTGAAGATTGACGTGCTGGCGCAAGGCGGGCTGGCCGTGATGCGGGATGTAAAGGTATCTCTCGCACAACGCGGCATCACCGTGGACTTGGGTGCGCTGGAACCGTGGCAGGACAAGCACGTGTGGGACATGATTTCCGGTGGTGCCAGGGCGGTGCATCACATTGAAAGCCCGGCAATGACCAGCCTGTGCCGCCAGTGCAACGTCCGGGACATTGACACGCTGATTGCCATTGTAAGCGTCATCCGGCCTGGTGCCGCCAATGAAGGGAAGAAACTGGCCTTTACGCGCCGTTATCAGGGACTTGAACCCATCACATACCCACATCCGTCCTTGGAACTCGTGTTGAAGGACACCTTTGGGCTGGTGGTTTATGAGGAACACATTCTGCAAATCTGTGAGGCGTTCGCGGGATTGCCGCCGGGGCGCGCGGATTTCCTGCGCCGGGCCTTAAACAAATACAAGCAGGTCGTCATTGAGGAAATCCGCCTGGAATTCTTCGCGTCGGCGCGGGCGCGTGGGCATGACGAGGCGAAGATTGTGGAAGTTTGGGGGCTGGTGACTGGCTTCGCCGGGTATGCCTTTTGCAAGGCGCATTCTACGGCGTATGGTGTGGAAGCGTATCAATCGGCATGGCTCAAACGGAATTACCCGGCGGAATTCATGGCGGCGGTGCTGACCAACGGCAAGGGCTTTTATGACCCGCTGGTTTATGTGTTGGAAAGCTACCGGCTTGGATTGAAGTTCCTGCCGCCATCCGTTAATGAACCGGGCCCGTCGTTTGCCGTGCATGGCAACGCGATTCGGGTTCCACTGACACGCGCCAAGGGGTTGACGGAACGAACCATTAAACGGCTGTTGGCCGAGCGACCACGTGGAACATTTGCCTCGCTGGCGGATTTTCATCGCCGGGTGAAGCCACTGCCGGAAGAACTGGAAGCCATGATTCGTGTGGGTGCCTTTGATGAATTCGGGGCGACGCGGACACGGCAGTTCTGGGAAGCGCAATATCTGCACCGGGCCTATGGCACCGGGCACGATGAGGGTCAAAGCTGGCTGTTGCCGCCGCCGTCGTTGGAGCGGTTTCCGGACGTGCCAGTGCGGGAGCCGACGCGGCGGGAGCGGCTTGAAGCCGAAACCGACTCATTTGGCTACGCCGTGAGCGGGCACTCATTGGAACTGCATGATCAAGTGGCTTGGGACACCTATTGCCCGGTCGTGCGCTTGGGCGAACACATTGGCGATACTGTTACCACATGCGGCCTGGTGGTGGAGCAGCGCACGCATCATCAGATTACCGGAGAGCCGATGAAGTTCCTCACTCTGGCCGACTGGACGGGCATGATGGAAACGGAATTGTTTGCGCAAACGTACAAGAATTACGGGCTGGCGACGGTGCGGTATCCCGTTCTGGAAGTCACCGCGACGGTGGAGCCGTTTGAGAACGGGCGGGGATTTACCCTGCGGGTATTGCGGGCGGGGAAGCCGCGAACAATTTGAATCGGTGTTTTCATAGAGCTTTTCCAACCTTGAAAGTGAAAGTGGCGGAGTATTGCAAATATACTGGGCGAGCTACGCCAGACGTGATATCCGTCCGACATGAAAAGACATCGCAAATCAAGGTCATCAGAGGACTCCGTTGCGGATATGGCGGCCATGGAGACAAAGGTCATATCGGAACGGGTTCGCATGATGAATGAACTACTGCAAAGTCAGGCACTGGCCATGATAGCCATTGAAGAAACACAACGAAAATTCAGGACAGCGGTTCTGCTAAAACTTTCAACCATTGAAGCGACGGTGGTGAGGATTCATGGTGCTCAGATTGCCGAAGCACATTTGCGTGATGCCCGAGGCGAGCAGAAGTTAAAAGAGAGTATAGAGGCTGCCGAATCATTCATCTCAAAAACAAGCAATGAAATTGGGTTGGCAATGGTGAATTACATCTACGGCGCAACAGAGACACCCAGCGCAAGTCGCAAGGCTGGGCGACCACGTCAGCGAAAGCGTGACGACGTGCGGGCGGGTAAATCAGATTGAAGCCGACACTTGGTCAGACGGTGATTGGGATGGTAGACGTTTTGCCCTCCCAGTTCCTTTGGCTTTCGACACTTTGGGAACTTCCGGGACCGGCGGCGCGCCAAGGTATTTGCCGAGCCCTACGGTGATTCGCGTTTTCTGATCAGCATAGTGGCGGGCGGTGGTGGCGATGTCGGAATGCCGGAGGAAACGGCTGGCGGAATAAATGCCATGTTCGCTGGTGATCAGCGCCCCAAGTTCCTTGCGCAGTTCGTGAAGTGGTTTGTTGGCCGTGACGCCTTTGCCGCGCAGCCAAGCGTAGAGATGCCGAAAAGTCTTTTGGCAGCGATAATGCGAACGCATGGATTCAGGACGAGGCGCGACACGGCTGACGAGGACGAACGTAAGGGCGACCTCGAAGTTTTTTGATCCGCTCTCCGTCACCCCTCCGTCTCGTGCGCTCCGAACGAATGTTAGGTGTGTGCCGTCGACCGATTCAACAGCCTCAAGACAGACTCGCGCTGTCGATCCCTCTGCCAGGGCTTGAAACATCCTGCGCAAGCGCTGTGCCTCTTCGCTGTTAAAATCGTAGAGCCGAACCAGAGGACAGTCATCAGAACCATCTTTGAGATAATCAATTTTCACGGTCGTAATGCTAAGCAGCAAAGTAAAACGAGCAGAACCGGAAAGCGAGCCATTCAGCTCGCCGGTTCTGCGGTCGAAGGTTCGTCAGGCTTGGATTTTGGCTTTTTGTTTTTGTCCTCTCTTCCGGCAACGGTGGCGAGGTCTTTGAGCCGATAGCTCCTGCCGGTAATGGCGATGGTTTGGGCGTGGTGCAGGAAACGATCCAAGATTGCGCCAGCCGTGGGCACGTCGCCCAAAAGTTTGCCCCATTCCTCCAATGGCCGGTTGCTGGTCATGATGGTGGACCGGTTTTCATACCGGCGCATGATCACCTCAAACAGATGCTCGCCGGAGTTCTTGGGCAGTTGTTTAAGCCCAAAATCGTCAATTATCAAAAGCTCTGGGCTGAGGTAACGGCGCAGGGTTCGGTCTTGCTGGTTGAAGGCTTCGTCTTTCATGAAGTCGCGCACCAAGTCGAAGATGGAACGGTACAGCACCTGGAAGTTCATTTTGATAGCTTCATACCCAATGGCTTGAGCTAAATGCGTTTTACCGACGCCGGGCGGGCCAAGAAAAAGGACGTCCTTGGCTTGCCGGATGAAGTTGCCAGTGGCGAGATCATAAATCTCCTTCCGATGGACGGCTGGATTGAAACTCCAGTCGAATTCTTCCAGCGTTTTCAGGCCGCGGAAATCAGCGGCCTTGGTGCGGCGTTCCATCAGTCGCTGCTGACGCACGTTGATTTCGTCCTGGCAGATCAGTTCCAGGAACTCGGCGTGGCCCAACCGGTTGGCGACGGCTTCTTGCAGGCGCACGTCCAAGGTTTGCATCAAGCCGGAGAGGCGGAGTTGTTTCAGGGTGGTTTGCAGTGTGCTCATATACAGGATTTGGGTTGAGGGTTAAAACAATCCGGCGTCAGTACCTCATACGCATCCAACGACCGGATCAAGGGGTGAGTGTCCAGAAAATCAAGTTGCGGCGATGGCCCGGTCCGGTCCAGCAACGTGCGCAAGTCCCTTAAACGCCAGGTGCCGTGATGCAGGGCCTTCCCCGTCGCATCTTCCAATGCCGTCACGGGGTGTTTGCCCGCCAAGGACAATAGACCATGCAAGACTCGGATGCCGATGGGACCGCGTTGCTGAATCATGCCTTCGGCCCACGTTCCGGTCTGTTTGCCAATCAGCCGGGCGCGATCCAGCAGGTAATCCAAATTATGCTGAATGACGTGCCGATACGGTGAATGCTGGTGCAGTGGGTCGGTCGTGAATTTGCCCGGTTCGGCCCGGGCGTGCAGGGCGATTTATTCCCTGCGCTGGTTCAAGACGCGGACCAACTGGGACTCCAACCGCACCCACACCTGACGTCCGACGTACTCCGAGGGCACTGAATAATAAGACCGCTGGAACTCAACGTAGCCATCCCGGTGGACACTGCGTGGGGCTTCTTCAAAGACTGGAAACAAACTGGATGGCAGCGGCAATAGCTTGACCCGCTCCACCTCGTTGAACACTTTGATGACCTGCTGCCGGGTCGTGCCATGAATGCGCGTGTCGGCCACGGTGCATTCCCACTCCGCCAAGAACACGTTTTGCTCAGCCAGACTCGTGAACAGCCGCCCTTTGACCGCGTTGTTCTGGCCATACTTGACGCCGGCTTCGACTTTTCCTTTGTGGCGGGGCATGGCCGGACGGGTGGGCATCATCACCGTGCCATAATGCCGGCAAAACTCGTCCACCTTCGGGTTAATCTCCGGATCAAACCAATCCGCCTGCGTGACTGCCGCTCTTAAATTATCGATGACCGTGGTCTTGGGAACGCCGCCAAAGTGGCGATAGCTGTTCTCCAGGCAGCGGATGAAGCTCTCCGTGGTTTGGCGCCAGACCACCTCGCTGTAGCCTTTGCGCGAGTGGCTCAAGACCACGCGAAATAAATGCGGGCGCTTACGTTTGCCGTCTACCACAACCCACGCACCCTGTCCAAAATCCACCTGAGCTTCGGCGCCTGGTTCCACTTCCATCCGCACAAAAGGGATCGGCTGCGTCTGCCGCAAATGCCGTACGAATCGTTTGACGGCCTGATAGCTGCCCGCAAAACCTTGCTCGCAAACCAAATCCTGGTAGATGCGTTGGGCGCTCAACCCCACTGCCACCGCCGCCACGATCTGGGTTGAGTGCGGCTGGCAAAGGCTCTGGCGACCGGCGGCTGACCCGGCGGTCGGAATGGCTGGTTTTGAATCTGGAGCTGGTTCAGAGCCGGAGATCGGAATGGCTGGTTTTGAATTTGGGTCAGTCTCGGAGCCGGGGGTCGAAATGGCCGGTTTTGACCGCGCCAGCACCAGATACTTGCCCACTGTCTCCCGGTTGATGCCCAGTTCACGCGCAATCCGCCGGTTGGACCAGCCATTGCCCGCCAAAGTTAAAATCGAATGCTGTATGTTCACTGTGAGTTCGTTCATTGCGCCCATGAGCAGCTTTCGCTGCCCAATACGCAATGCTTCCCTCAAAGTGGCTGGTTTTCATTCGACCCTCGCTGGCTGGTTTTGAGTGACCGCTGACAGAGTGAGAAAATGAGTGAATCGCAAATGGGTCGCAGAGTAATCATCCAAGGCCCTGCTTGATCTGGCTTTGGCGACCTCGCTCACGTTTCCCGACGTTTGCTTTTGCTATAGCCTCTCTCGACAAAGTTCCTTTATCTTTCTATTTTGCTTTCCATGATCCAATTCAACCGGGTATAAACCAACCATGATGAGTTACTTAGCTGGCGGCGGCACGTTGACCAGTTCGTCAAACACCAGCCCACTAGAACCTTCGCCCCGGCCAGTCTGTTTGCGAACGCGCAACCAAGTAAAGACTCGCCCATCCGTCCAACGGGTTCGCTCAAATGCCTGCATCAGCCTTGCGCCGGCGCGTGGCACTTCCTCGTCAAAAACGAAATAGGTCACTGGTGGTGTCTGGTCGAGGCCCTGACGCAGCAGGACGGTTCGCGGCTTGACCTTCACGGGCGGGGCGGGATCACCCTCGAGAATCCGCGGCAGAGCTGCCCGCTGAAGCTGGACCTCTCGGTTACTGCCGTCTACGTGGACCGGAATGAACGGAATCCAGTTCTCTGGAACTGTGCTCATGACTTGGTATCCAATTGGCGCAGCGGGAGGAATAACTGCCGGTGGGGTAACGCCGCTAGCCGCGAGCAGCGCTTCGAAATACGTAAGGGTCTGCCGTGCGGCTTCAATACCACGCGTAGTGTCGCCATTGGCAAGGGGTACCGTCGTTTCAATCCCCCACACCATGTTGGAGGACTCGTCGCGCACCAGCATCACATCCTCGGTAAGCGGGCTTTCGATACGCTTCGCAGCCGTGGGCAGCAACAGCAGACTGGTATCAGCCGGTATGTCCGTCCGTCCACGCACGTCGACTGTGAACATGCTCCAATGCTGCCAGTTGGACTCGGCACCGGCACTGGCCGCATTGATCAAAAAACGTTCGCCGAATACATTCGTGACGACCAATCCCCGCGCAGTCGCAATTGAGCCGGATGGGAGTGTGATCGGAATCACAAACCAGTCATTTGAGTAAACGAGCGCGAATTCGATAAACAGGAGTTTCGCCAAGTCAGTTGTTGCGGCATCGATATCACCAAAATTGGTCTTCTGGTCTTCAAACGCCCACCAGCGGGTGTTGGGCATCCCGGAGAAGGACACCGGCACGGGAATCGTCGTGCCTATTGTGTTTGCGGGCAGACCGGTCGTTCCAGAACCAGCGACTGTGCCTAGCGTCGTCACGCTCGGATCGATATCCATACTGTACCAGTCAAGTTCCTCTTGGTAATAGGCATCGGCCAGGTAAACCTTTTCGCCATTGTTCGGCAACGGCGCCGAAGCCGCGAATTGGTATTCAAGTTGGGAAGGGTTCCAAGCATCGTCGCTTTCTGCAGGTTGTTCAATCAATCGGTCGAACCAAGCCAACAGCCGTGTAGAGCACTGGTCCAGCGCAGCAAAATCGCCCGCCGCGATACCAGCCACCCCGTCATATACATGGTTGGTTTGACTCGCGAGCAAGTGCGCGACCAGCGCACCACCGTCCAATGCACGTCCGGCGAATGCGGCGAAGGACTGCCATACTGTCGGTATGGCGCAAACATCCGCGTCTGCTGGCTTGGTTGGATCGGGCTTGGCAATAGGATATGAGGTGATAAACGCAGCGCGATAAGCCGGGTTGATTCCCTGAATTAAAGCAAGCCAGTAACGGCCGATCGCGACGCGCAAATCCAACGCCATGGGGCGGCCAGCCTGCGTCAGCGGCACGGGCCGATGCTCAACCCTGGTGTCGAACGGTTCATTATATTCAAATAACTGCGGAGCGAGTCCTGCTGGGCAATACTTGGTCAGCCGGGTCACATCGAGCTGCGTCTTAGCGAATATTGGTGAGCCCGCGTCGCTACCATTGTACTCACCCATCTGCCACTGCTTGGTCAACATCCATAGGGCATCACGAACCTCGGCGCGCAAGGCCCGGTCAAAATTAATGGTGCGTGGACGTGCCTCGAGGCGATTCCATGTTGTGACGGTTGGAAACAGACGTTCCTGGATCGCCTTTGAGATTTCTGGAATGGGGAGTGAACTAGCCATGTTTGGTTTTTTCCGTGTTGTTCATTACGCCGTTGGCGGCGCTGAGGCAGGTGGAAATGGTAATCCCGTAAAGCGTCGCTGCCATAACGGTGGCCGGTAGCAGCGGCGCGTAGGGAGTAGAATCGAGTTGCGATGGTTCAACGGCCCGTTTTTTTGCGAGATCAAGCGTTTCATTAAGGGCCCCGACCAAGTCGGCCCACACCCACTGGCCGCTGTTGGTTGCCGGAGTGACCATGAGAATCGCCTGAGGTGCTTCGTTGTCGGGACGCTTAAAATTGAACGTCAGGCCGGTCGTGTGGGTGGCAGCGGGGATAATTTCACTCCAGTCGTCGAGCAACAGGCCGCACTGCCTAATTGCGCTATTGAATGGCGTGGTGTAGCACGCAGTGTATAGCAGTCGATCACTATTGACTTGATAGGCCGGCGGGAACTGCATCGCAAGCCATGGCGCATTTGGCTCGTAAGGAAACTGGATAGGCGTCATTTGAGGCTCGGTCCCGCCCAGAGCGCCGCATAGCGCGACCGTTGTTTCCCAAGCGTGCAGTCCCGGGCGCACACGCGCCGCGGCACACAACCATTCTTGGACCGGAAAATCCATTTGCTGCGTCGTCGTCAGGTAGGATAGCAGCATGCCGCCGGTAGAGGCAGACAGCGCATTGGCCCATTCCGCGCCTTGGGCGGGAGTAATCCTGAACTCCGGTATAAGAACAAAGTCATCGCCAAATAGTGACTTCCCGCCGGCCTGAAGCGCGGCCGCTTGCAGAGCGGCCGTTGCCGCGGCGTCATGTGCGACGAGTTGCGCCTGCACGTTTCCCGAACACTTATCAATGTCGGCCTTGTGCCCCGTGATGTTGACCGAAATGCTTTGTGAAAAGTTAACTGCGCGATCGCCGAGCGGAGTGGTATCAAATGCTGCCACATCAAAATCTGACACGGGCAGAAGGGCGTTAACCGCATTAAAGAAACCCGAGAACTGCGTGCCTGGGGAGGTCAGCAAAGATGCAAACTGACCACGGCGTGTATCGAAGGTGGTGCGCTTCGCAGTGAGCAGACTCCGCAGCAGTGCCGGCGTCGCGGGCAGCGGAGCCAGTTGCGTGGAGATCACCAACTCCGCCGCGCGCAGGGCGGCGAAGCGGACATCGTCGGTCGTCGGTGCTGGCAACGCGTCATAGGCCGCGATCATGGCATCAAAATTGGCGAGCTTGGCCTGCCAGCGCGTTATCAGGTCAGTCACTAGGGCAAATAGATCCGTAACCGCATCGTGACGCCAGCCGTAGGCGAAGCCCCAGCCACTGGCAGGCAGGCCGAACCTGGCGCAGCGTTCAAGCAGACCCACAAGCGTGTCGATGGCGGTGTCGATGCCATTGATGAGTGATGTGCGGTTCGCAACCGGGTCGGCGAGCTGCGGTGCGAGGGCAGCGAGGAAAGCGCCCATGTCGCCACTCAGCGTATCAAGCGTAGCTTTGGGTGTTGACAGCCGGGTGAGGTCAATAAACACATCCGCGTCAGTGTCCAGGGTCGCCGCTTGGCTAAGCGTCACGTCGCTGGCCTTGAGCGGGCGCGCGGCGCGCAGAAGCCCGGCTATTGAGCGGGCCAGCGCTCCAACTTCAAAGATACTGAACTTGCCGGCCGGGGCAGTCATGTAAGCGATTCTAAGGTTGGCATCCGGGCGCGGGTTGCTGGTGGCCATGACGTAACGAATGATGCGGTCATCCATCTCGGTCATCGCCTTGGACTGGTTCGGATTGAGCAGCCCAATCAGATCGAGCGGCCCAATCAGCAAGTTGTCGCAAGTTACATCCAGATGAACTGGATTACCGGCCGGGTCGGCCCAGTCAACCCCGCAACCGATCTGGCTGAACGGCGGCAGCATGCTGCCCACCCATAAGTCGAGTGCCGGTTGCGCCTGGGCCCGAGGTGTGGCGGTGGGACCGGGAGTGAGGCCTGATTGCAGATGCAAGGCCACCCGGTGAGTCAGACCGATGCCGTCCGGCGGCGTTTTAACTATCTGGGGCTCGGGCGGGAAATTGCCTGTCGTGTAGGCATTGAGCGTCGCGGCGATCCGATCGAAGTTGCCCTGCCCCGCCTGATGTACGCCCTCGGCCAGCGCGAGATCAGAGATGGCATCACAGGCGTCGAGCAGAATGCCAGTTTGAGCATTTAACGCGGTCAGTTCGTTTGCGGTGGCGGCCGGCAGGGTTGTCAGCCCAAAAGGATAGGTTTTGATGCCACTGGAATTGATTTGCGCCAACATCTTGCGCCCATCGAACACGTTGCTGGCTTCGATGGCTTGGATGGGAACGTTCGCCGGCGTCTTGGTGGATTCAAGTGAATCCGCGACGAGCGGGAAGGCCTTGCGCAATGGGTAGATGAACTTGTCTACCTCGACCAGCGAATAGGCATCGTGCAATCCGCGCTCGAACTGGTAGCCCAGCAGGGCGCCGAGCGGCTGGCCGTTACGGATGCCCTCCAGCAGCGACAACGCATTGCGTACGCGGCTGGAGGAAAGGTTAACGGCCATGGTGTCCGGGTTTGCCGGGGTGGCGTTCGCCAGATAGCCGGCGCGCAGAATGGCCGCGGTCCGAGCGTGTACCATCGACGGCGCATGAATATAGCCTCCGTTGGTGGGATCTTGGAGCAGGGGCGTGCCACCTGCGAAATTCCCGTTGATATCAGCAGGCAATTGTGCGGCTTGCAGTTGAACTTGGGAGGGGCGCAAATCTTCGAGCCAGCTATAAGCACCCAGATAGATTCCGTCACGCGACTTATCGCGCGTCCCTCGCATCTCACGCAACTGATAATTGACCAGGCCGAGCAGCCAAGCGTCCAACCTGTAACTACACAGGTCGATGTGCTCGACGAACGCTCGTTCCAGTTGCGCTGTCGGCGCTTCCGCCAGCCGCCCCAGCGCTTCAAGCTGGTCTGCCAGGCTGCCAGCCGCCGGCAACGTGTGAAGATTCTGCGTAATGTAGTCGGTCACCAATTGCGACGGACTTCCAGTAATGGTTGGTTCGGCCTTGTACAGCAGGGCAAACCGGCTTTCGCTCGGCGCCGGGTTTTCAGCGACGTGGACGAACGGCGGTTCCGCCTTCAATGCTGCAAGCTGGGCGGCAGTCATCGCGCCGGCCGTAAGGTTTAAATTGCAGCAGGTGTCGTAGTGCGCGAGCAACAACGCGTGCCGCAGATAGAGGTAGAGCAGCGTCTGGGGGCTAGCGTTATTGGTGAAGCCTTGCTCCTCCCGGACCGCGTCGAGAGAAGTATTGGCGGCGTCGATAAGCCATTGAATATAGTTTCGCTGATCGTCGGTATAGGCGCGGATTGGGGCTGTCTCTGACAGTGGTCGATCGTCGATCACCTGGGTAATTTTCTGGGCATCGCGCATGAAGTAATGGCTTAATATGTCGGGCGGAACGCCACCTTTGTAACCAAGGCTTGCCAGCAGAACCGCCGACACGTCGCTTTGTACCAGTGCACTTATTGCTTGGAAGAATTGAGGTCCGCGTCCCCCCAAGTTTATGGTATTGAAGAGCTGACTTAGGCTCTCCGCGTAACGCGAATAGAATTCCACTGAGGCAGGATGGAGTCCTACAATATCCAGTAATTGTTGCTGGGCATCGTCTGTCGCGCCACCCAAGTGAGAGCAGTTTGCGCTCATGGTGGCCCAGTCTCGACCGACCGCTTGTAGCACCGGGTAAAGCGCGCTCAAATACTTGCCAAATGAACCGAGTTGACCGGCGGGCTGGGGATCGAGCCATTTAATTCGGGAGAACGCGGTGGTTGGCAAGATGCCGTACGGCTGGCGTCCGATTCGGATCGCTGGCAGCGGGCCACGTCCGCTGACGTACTCGGTAAAAAAGGTGCGAGTGTTCGTTACGGCAGTATCATCGAATACAGGCGTCAGCAGCTTGTCCATCCAGTAGCCCATGGTCGCCGGCCACAAAGCTCGCTGCATCGCGCGCGCCTGCAACTGGTCGGAGCCGCCAGCCCCGTGAATCGTCTGGAACAACGTGGGATCTATGCCTAAGAGCAGGCCGAGCCATTGGCCGTCGCGCATGTCAAGCGTGTTGGCACTGGGCGTAAACAGCGGACTGTTCATGCGGTCATCGAAGCTCTCATCGGCATCGTCAACAACTGTATAGCCCGAACTCGTGCCGCTGGTGTTGTGGGTAGGAGTGCCTTGTGGCACCAATGTCAGGCCGCTCCGGCCAACCGCGTGATGGTGGAGCAAAGTCTCCAGTCCGGTTTTTCCAGTGGCAGATGTGGTGCTCATTTGTACCCCTAAAACCAACACGCGGTCGAAGCCGAGTCGCGCCTGCTCTGCCGTCAGGTCGATTATGATTCCCATTCCCGCAGCTACGGCGGCGTTGAAGTCCATCATCCAGTTGAGCTCGTTTGGAATGAACAAATCAGCGCCCGCAGGGTGAATAGCCGATGTGGGATCGACAGTTGGGTCCGCCGAAGGGTTAGGTCCGACGTAGAGCGGAGAGGTAATGAGGTTTCCGATTGCTTCAAGAGTTTGGGCTCCATTGTTGTAGCCAAGCACTACAAATCTTTCGGGAAATTGAGCGACCACAGGAGCCTGGGTCCAGGTAGCCTGACGCGTGGGAGGATCTTCCGGGAATATCACAAAAGCGACAGATACAGCAATGCTGGCCTTGGTCAGCGGCGCTACTGGGGTGTCGGCGAGATTATACGGAACATAACCTGTGACCAGTTGGGTTGCGAGGGCGCTACCGACTGATGCTGTAAGGGCCGCCCCGGCAGCCTGGCCGCCCGCCAAATCGCCCCCCGCGAGCCAAATGGCCTTCCAATAAACTGAAATGGCCGTGGCCTGGTTGGAGATCAACGGCGTCTGCGTCGGAATAGCAAGTATTTCGTCTGAGGCGTTCGCTTTGACCGGCTTGTCCGACAAATTCAACGGCTGATACGTATCAACAATATAGCCCGCCCTTCCGGACCCGTGAGCACTGACGAGGCTGGACCAGGCGGCGCGTTCATCGGCCTCGACTCCGCCGGCGCGCCAGATGGCCTGCCAATAAAGCTTCGCGTTCATCAACTCAGTTGTGGAAAGATCTGCCTCGAAGGTATCAATCGAGCAATCGTCTGGGAAAATGCGCACCCACAGCTGTTGTTTTGCTATTGGACCACTCCCGACCGTCATGAAACGTGTCTCCAAACGCACGGGGAACAACGCAAAGGGTGCGTCATCGGAAAGCCGGCCCAAGTTGCGCCGGGGATCGCTAAACTCAGCAAAGGCAGCGCTGGCGGCCAGGACTTCTGCTGCTGCACTCTGCGATTTATCGCGGGCCGCATTAAGCTCGGCGGTGGCAATCGAATTCTGCGCGGCAAGACGCGTCCGCTCATTTGCGGCAGTAGTGTTGGTTGTGCTTGCGCTACGAGAAAGACTTGTTTGCGCAGCTTGCGTCGCCTTCAGCTTGGCAGTCGCCTGAGCCTCGACTGCCAACGCGTCTTTGCGTGCTTGGATACTTTTTATCAGCTGCGCTTGGGCGGAGCTAAAGTCTGGCATAATAATGAATAGTGTTCTCTAGGTTAGCAGTTTGGAGGCGTGCACGGCGATCATCACCGGTGCCCGGAACAACATGTAGGCCCAACGTGCAGCGCTGGATGCGCTGACATTCGCTGCTTTGTCGTCCAGATACTGACTATGTTCCGGATTATTCGTTGGCGGGGCGACCAACGGCACGGCACTGAGGCTATTCGCGGCCAGAAATGAGCCCGCACCGCCACCGGGCAGGGCGTCATTCCAAGTCAACTCGTCGAATACGTTGAATGCTCCGGTCCGATCGAGCTCGAGACCAAAACGCGGCTCCCCGGGGCGCTCTTGGATCACGAAGAACCAGCCGGGGTCGTCATTTTTATTAGTTCCCGGGCCGCCCTTGGCCTCAGCGACGGTCAGGTCGAAACCGAAAAAATAAATGTCGGGATCTGCTTTCGCTTCATAGAGAGGAGTTCGCAGCTTGTCGATCGGCGGATTCGCCTCCTCACTTTGGCTGAGTGTCACCAGTGAACGCGGTTGTGTCAGGTCGATCGTGCCGTCGGACTTTAGCACCCAGACGGCCCTTTGGGCGAAGATCACCGCGGTCGGATACTTCTTTAGCAACTCACCACGAATGACCAGCACCGCCTGCTCACTGGTGGTCCCCGCTGGTAGCCGGTTATTATGCTGGCCGAGTGTCGAGTTGGCGGGCCAGAGATGCAGTGGTGGGATGTCGTAAAGTTTCTCCTTCAATGCGTCCTGGCTGAGCGCCGCGCTGTCAAGGTATGCGCGCACATCCCAGAACTGACGGAAATAACTGCCACGCTGGTCAGTTGGGTACTCACGCCAAAGGAGTTTGCGCGCGAACTCGTGGTTCAGTCCCACCATATAGGCCTCAATAAACGGCTGGTTGGTCTCCATCAGCGTGATGCTGTTCCGGGCGATGAGGGTCATGCTTGGTAAAAGCAGTTCGTTCGACATTGCCTTGAGCGGCTCGTACATTGGCAAATCGATTTTCGGGTACGCCATCACCTCGTTGAAGTCGTTGCCAATCTGCGCCCGAATCCAGTCGGGAATGCCTACCAGCGAGATCCCACGTCGCGGAATCGTCACCCGCGGATTGACCGCGCTGACCATGGTCTGGGTCAATGTGGTGAGGTCCAAGACAGCAGGCGCCGGGCGCTCTCCAACCGTGATGCTGGCTTGCAGCAACGTGTACCAGTCAACGAGCGCGGTCTTGAAGCGTACGGCCGTGGGGCTGTCCACCGCGCCGGTCACCGGCTGGAAATTTGATCCCGGTGCGCTCAAAACGAAATTGGGATTAGATGGCAATTGCGCCACGGCCGCCGGCGTCTGGTTGGCCTCGTCGATGTCCGCAGCCACCGTGCTGGCCGATTTCCATTGCTGGATCTGCCACCAGATATAGCCCAAAATAACCGCAACAATCCCGAGCGCCAACAGTGCCCCGGCGAACAAAAGGACGATCGCAACAATCAAAAACGCGATCAGCAACGCATTCGTCAGCCAGGGGAATTGCGCGAGCAAGTTCTTGACCCAAGCAGGCTCGCCGGCAGGTTGTGCAGCCGCAGCAGCAGCGTCCACCATCGGCAGTCCAGTAGGCACCGATTTCGGTGGCGCGGCGCTCACTATCCCGCTGTTGACCCGTGCGATCAAATTATCCGGGTTTACCGTTGTGGTGAATGGCAGGTTGCGCATTAGTCTCGAACCGGGCCGAACGACGCGCCGCATCGCGGTGGAGGTAAGGGCCAACGGAACCAGGCTGGCCGCCCGTGTCGTCGTGACTGTCGAGCCATTAAGCAGCACGCGGCGCGAGACCGGCGCCAGCCAAGCGAGCGCGCGCTCGGGATTTACAATGTTTAATGGATTGAGATGCGCCACGTACCACTGTGCCGACACTTCCGTCGCGAGTTGCAGTGTCCGAATACGCGCATTGGCCGCCAGTACGTCGCCAATCTGCTGCCACGCATCGTTCATATAAGCTTCGACATTGGCTTCGACTACACCCGCGCCCAAAGCGGCCGCGACCCGGTACCGGGGATCGAGATTCAACTGGTGCACCCAATTGGAATTATTCGGCGCGGGTGTGCCGTCGCGGTTGGTCAGAAGCCTCTGTGTCAGCGCATGCCAGCACCCATAGAGCGGCGCGGTGATGAGTGGATCGGGATCGTCGTTAATTCCGGGGCCTAGGCCGCTGGCAGCATTCGCGGTTGCCGAGGCTTGTACCGCGTAGTCGTCGGGCAGGTTGATGAAGGCGGCCAGGGCGTTCTGAAACGCCGTCGGGTAGGGCTGGTCCCAGTTCTCGTATTTCTGGCGGAGTGTCAAATCGGCCGCAGACAAATCCGCATCCGGCACGCGGAATGCGCCGCCGAGTTTGAGCACACCGCCCAAGGCCGGGTCGGTGATACCCGGCAAGTTCGAACCGGGGTTCTGCACATCCATGTCACGTGTGCCGACACGTGAGTCGACGGGCTGGGGTGTGAGCAGCGAGACCAGGTATTCAAAATCACCCTTCGAGCCAGTGGAGAAATCCCAGCGATAGTAGTAGGGCATGCTGGTCGTGCTGGGCTTGCCGTTATATGCCTCCCAGGCAGCTGTGGTCGCTGATGGCGCTCCACCGGGGTCCACGCCGAGACCAGCAAGCCGGCCTGTCTCGAAAGTTGGGATGAGGAAAGCGTGATAGCTTGTGTTGTCCGCGAGCCTGCGCGGGCAGATAATCCGGGAATAACCATCATCAGGGTTTGCAGCGAGCACGGACGAAACTCGCTGTAGGAGCGAATTTACATCGGTGGAAACAATTTCTGCCGGTGTGGCGCCGAGGCTCTTGTTAAAATGGACATGCGCCCAAGCCCATAAATCATCCGCCGGGGGGTATACATCCGTCCCGGTAACTGTGATGAATGGAAGCGGTTGGGTGGTGCCGGTTGCTCCCGTGGTGAATTCACTGGCCTGTAGGACTATCAGGGTTAACCATGGCCGCAGTTTGCGGCCGGAAGAGTCGGGCGCTGCGGGGGTGTATCGCCACGGGAAATCTTCATCGTAGAAGTCGATGGCCGCGAGGTAATTGGACTCGAAGTTGGTTACCCAGTTCCGCGGTTCCGTGCGGAAAATAGCTCGCTGGTCGACACCAATGATATCGCCCGGCCCATATAGTGCTATGTCCTGGCTAATGGTTTGTTTCAGTTCCGGGCCATCCGTCGTCGGATCGCCCTGTAGTGTCAATTCGACATGAATAGAAGCCCTTAACTTGACTGAGGGATCATGATCCTTGGCAGTAATCGTGTTGGCGATTCCCTGGCGGAGCCAGGGAAGAAATGAATAGCTAGCGATCGGGTTCATGCGGCAAGAGCCAGCTCAAATTGTGGCAATACGTGCAATGTGCCCGCGAGCGATGGGTCGGTGGAAACCGCACGCGCAAGGTAATCATTCGCAGCGGCCTGGCTGGAGAAATTGGCAGCTTCCGCACGATATACCCGATTGTTGGCCGCAAACGCTACAGCAAAGGTCTCCGGCTGAACTGTTACCTTCGGGGCGTAGGGCTGGGCCAAAGACTTCTGATAGGCCGACAGCGGTGACCGCGCCACGCTCGATCCGAGGAGCAGATGCTGAAAGAGCGAACCGGCAAAATTGAAGAAGCGTGAGGTCAAACGCAGCAAATTTTTGTCAATGATGGTTACATCATAGCGGACGATACGCGTGAGCGCATTGCCGGTGGCATAGGCTTTGCCGGCGGCCGCCAGTTCGATCCCGCTGTCCAAGGGAACGAATGCGGCCGAGGAAAGCTTGTCGGCATCGTCCATGTTCTGGAACTGCGCGGGTGCAAACTGATCCTGTAGGTTGTCGATTTTGCCCAGCGCCCCAGTGCCGACGGCCAGCGAGAAGCGGTTCGCGTCGCTGGGTGTCTGGCTGCCGTACTTGTCGAGCGTCAAATCGAGGGGTGCCGCGCGCTGGCTGATTTGCAGCGTGCCGACCGGGTGCAGCACAAATCCTGTGTCGGACGGATCGAGCTTGCGCAACGACACCAGCAGGTTTGAATTAGTGGGTGGCAATGCCCGCCAGTTGCTGCGTTTCTCGAATTCTGCGGCCAGTATGGGCATGACTGCAATTGGCGGGAAGGTGGTGTTCTGGCTGTCACCCCAGGTAAAGTCGACGCCAATTCCAATCGAGAAGAACAGGAAAGAGATCGACGCCGTTCCATGCGCATGCCACGGCGTGGGTCCGGAGAGTGAAAGATCGACATTTATCCCGTAAACGCCCAGGCCAAACACCTCGACGGAAAACGACATCGACATGTCCACGGTAAAGTAGAACGGCGAAAACTGTATCAGCGCATCGAAGCTCGAGCTTCCCTGCATCGACAGGGCAGAAAAGCCGAAATAGTAACTCGAATTTGTACCGAATTGGACAGTGTTTGTCGTAACTGCGAAATAGCCCTGGCACTGAATTCTCGCAAACGACTCGTTAATGATGCTGATCTGGATGCGTTGCGGCGCCGGGAAAGGAAGCGGTGGCGGGTTGAACTGCGGGTGAAAGCCACCGACGGACAGGACAAAATTGGCGTTATCCCCATAGGCGAACAGCACGCCCATCTGGCCGCCGATGGTGATGAAGAGCAGATGCGAATCGAACAACGACGCGAAGAAATAAAAGCGTTGTTTGTCCGGCTCGAACACGCCGATGAAATTGACCTGCAACACCAGGATCGCCGCTTCCTCAGCTGGCAACTCAATTTGCAGAATCCCAAGGATTGCAATGTCTCCCGGCGGGATTTCGACGATGATGCCGAGCGACAGACTGACCAGCGTGGGTTCGCCCCAACCGAGCTTGGCCATCGGGCCGATCAGGAAGGTGCCCCGCTGCGGAGGGAAGAAGGTCTTCAAGTCGCTGATGATGCGCGAGGCATTGGCAATGACATCAGTCGGAAACATGACGCTGGCGACCGCGTTACTCTGGACACCAGCGGCCAGCGCCTCCATCTGAGCGCTACGGTTCAAGCCGAGCAGGCCGCCAACCGCCAGCAGGGTAAAGCCAAAGCCAAGTTGAATTCCCGCTCCGAAATCAGCGGTGATGATAATAAGCAGCGAAAATCCACTGGAGCCATCCGGCATTTTTGTATCGATCAGGCCGATGGCAGTCACGGAGACAAAATCCAAAATGCTCAGTTGCAAGATACCCGTGTATTCGCCCGTTTGGCTGTCAAAGGAGACGTAGCCGCCGCCAGAGACGACGGCAGCATCAATCGAAAGGCCGGCACCGTCCGGCGGCATAAAGGAAACTTCCAAATCCGCAGGGCCGAGATTTCCTTGTTGGAAGCTCAGCGCGGCGGTTATTCCAATGTTTTCGACTGAGGCCTGTAAAGGACCCAGACTGGCCGACATATTTGCCCCAGCGTCCAAGTTTATGTGGTCTCCAGCTGGCTCCAAAACGAATCTTAATCCTTGGATTTGGATCGGTCCCAGATCAATATGCGTACCTAGCTCAATGGCGAGTTGGCCTCCAGCTTGGAAAGTGAATCCCGTCTGCAAGGACATGCCGAATGTGAGACTCACCTGCGCATCGACATTCACACCGGAGAGAAGCTCCTGGAGAAATCCATCACCCTCATCGCCATTGATAACAAGGTGAAGCGCTTGCAGTTGAGCATCCACCCCGAGATCAAGCTGGCCTTGGGGGTTCTGGAGGTACCATTTGACGCCGAGCCCTTGCACCGATAACCGGCTGCCGCCCGGAGATCCGACAATTATAATTTCCTGCGCAGCGGCCGGTGTCTGCTCAATCGACAGACTCATGTCGAATGCGCCTGTAAGATTTAGAATTCCCTTCACGTCCAGCGGAGGACGAATAACGATCCCCACGCCTTTGATATCAGCGCTCGACTGGAATACCAGTTCTCCCTGATCGCAGACGCTAAATTGAAAATCTGACGTGCCCATCAGGTAAGGCAGCAGGGCGATGCCCGCCTTTGCGCCTCCCTGAGCTTCAGCCGGCGAGAATGTGATGCCAAATTGACTATATGTCTGAGGCGTGAGGCCATTCTGCAGGAGGGGGAAGCGCAACTCTTGCAGGTTTGTTGATACATTTCCCAGGATGTTCTGGGTCGTCGCAGTTTGCGGATACATGCCTCCCGGCAGTGCAACTGAACGCATCAAACCTTGGAGGCGGGCTAGAAATGTGTCGGCATCAAACGCAGTCGACCACTTATAGACATCATCAAAGATCTGTCCCGGAGTCGTAAACACCTGGCCGAACCGGTCCCAGTTAACCAGCCGCATTGGTTGCGTTGGCGAGGGATTTGCGTTGTACTCGATCAGTCCAACCACCAGCAGCATTTCATGCACGTCGGGTCGAATTAAGTCGAAATAATCCAAGATCAGGAAGTCCGTGAGGCGACGCGGCAGATCACTCAGATTGGGAATGGCGCCTCCGCCACCTGCCTGTATCTCCGCATGCAACTGGCTGATGGCATTGACGGTTCCCACCAGACATTCAAGCGTGCTGGCAATTTCAGCGACGATATCCGATTCGTCAGTAGTATTAACGAGTTTTTGTACATTCGTGACAAGCCCCTCTGCTTGTGCTGCCAACGTTGATAATGCACTACCGAACGCCGCAGATGGGATCTGATATCCCAATTTCTGGAAAAAAGCCACTGCCTGCGTTGGCGTCGTGATCGAGCGCAACGGACCAATAGCAAGTCCAGCTTGAGTAAGAATGGATTGCAACGCGTCGGCCATCGTAATACAGTAAGTGTTATTGGGTTAAAAAACTAGTTACCGTAGCGTTTAAGACTCTTACTAGGCTGTCGAAACAATGAAAATCATTAGTCGAACCTGGTTTATACATATTTTGCCAACAAAAGCAAAACCTTCCTGAAAGGTTCGTTTGAAACTTTGTGTTAAACGTTGTCACCGGTGAATCGGGATCTGTCCAGTTCACAATAGAACCCTCGGATATCACTGGAGGGCCATTGCCACCGACCCCAAGACCGGCCACTCCCACTTTTGCACCGAGCACTGAAAACTTAAGCGCTTCTGTAACATGAACCACACTGCCCCCGTTTGAAAACCATGAAGCCGCTTGCCGAAATCTTGTGCGCATTTCCATGTTGCTGCTGCTTCTTTCTCCATTATCCGTTACTTGTGGCAACGCTTCCAAATTATCGATTAATAAAATTAACCACCCCATTGCATAAGTGGTTGTAGCCTGCGCGCTACCGCCGGCTACAGTATCATTATCGCACGGGACTCGAAAATATTGCAAGGCTGATTCATAATCACCCGCAAGCCATATTCCCTTCATAGTAGAAGAATTAAAAAAATCTCCTTTCATAAGAGAGACATTGATATAGCTATATCCAATGGCCTGGATGCATCTACTCGCAGCCTCATCGTCACTGACGATAATCATATCGTCCATATCCAGGCCAAAACCCTGGCTTGGCGTGTGAATTTGAGTCGGGTTTTTTATAAAATCCAGCTTGTTTGGACCGGAAGAATTAAACCCTTTGAATATTGATTTTACGTTTGGCTTCAAACCTTTGGTAAACTTTTGTAATAGCGTGACCGCATTGCTTGTGTCTATAGAATTGCTAAACGCCGTTGAAAAAGAATTTTGGTCCGTGAAGCTATCATTGTTGTCCTTGATGAATTGGATGGCAGCACAACGCAAATCATAAGCGGCATACATTGCGGCCATTTTCAGCAAGCTGGCAGAAAAATCCATGTCAGCGTCGTTACGCGCACCATAGAAATGATTGTCGTCATTATCGATAGCCCAGATCGAAATCGCCGCCTTTTTATCCTTTAATGCAAATCCATTGATTGCATTGGTCACGGGTTCCAAATTTGCTTGTTCCACCTTGTAGGCGTTGTCCAGCGCTTGTTTTAGGGACAAAGTAGGCGTTGGTATTGGTTTGTTGAGTCTTGGATCCTTTGGGTTGGGAACAACCGGAGGTTGTGGGCTGCAAGATTGACACATAATGATCTGAAAATAATCGGTGTTCCTTGTATGAGTCTCAAGTTCGTATCAGCGGTCCATTTTTGTAACTGCGTGTGACCCAGACCCCCATCGTTCCGGACATTTTCGTCATAATATCATCAAAGGTTACACCAGGAAACAGCTTATCCCGCAGCGCCTGAAGAAGTTTACCGCACAGAGTAATATTGGACTTGGGAAAGCGGACAAGGTTAAATAGATCGATTCGGTCGGACTCATTCATCGCTGCCAGTTGTTTTCGGAGCGCTTCATCACCAGCTGCGTTGGCGTCGCTGGCTTGGGGCAATTCCGTATACGGGATGGCCATCGGGGGAAGCATCATCGCGACCAGAACCAATCGGATTCCGGCAACACCAATGCCGGGACTCGTTGCAGAAATATAATCTGTATTTCCTGTATTTAGAGAATCGGCAACCTGGTCAAGCAGGTAACTGCGTTTATCCGATGTGCGTTCCAATATGCCCCCGGTGATTGTGCTGAAAAGAAATTGGGTAAATGCATCGCCTGCCTCAGGCGTGGCTAATTTTACGTCTAAATAGTAAGGAGTGTGATCATTCACCAATTCGGTTAAAACATCGGTATTGCCCATTCCGGGACCCGGGCCATCGGCTGTGTTGGCGATCATCGCCTCAATCGTTGGGTTGGGCTGGCTCACATCTTGCACGAGTTCGAGGCGTGCTTGCTCCGTGGAGCTGCTGTCCAGTAGCCGGACGACGAGGTCGACGGTTCCTTCTGAGGCCGGCGTGAAGGTCGTCTCTCCTTCATCGGTAGTTTGAACATTCGGTGCTGTCCCGTCGCTTGGCGTGAATGTCCATTCAAACGACTGTGTCGCCGCTGCCAATGTGGTGTCCGTCACAAAAACGACGTATGTATTCTCACGGCTAACCGCCAAAGGTGAGGTAATAAACGAGACCAACGCGCACCGCCCGTCTGCAGCCACCACCGCTTCCCCGAGGTCAGTAGCTGCCAAACCAGCCGGGATGCGGCTTTCTGTTTTACGAACTGGCATAAGCTCGAGATATTGTTCTAATCCTCATGTCGTCCACAGTCTTGAAATAAGCATCGCGTCTTTAAAAGTAAGTCCAGTAGATTGAACTCTGACTGACTTTTTTTTAATGTTACAACGACATTGGGGGCAGTCCAACTGAACCCATTAGTGTGAAACCGGTAAAGATCGACTGAATACACCACAAACGCGGTTTCCTCCGCAATCTCCCGCCTACTCAATGTCCTTGTCTGAATTGTTGGATAGCCCTCCGCTAACCGCCTATTGGTCGAATTGAGCACGCGAGCATATCGGCGACAATTCAGTGCGCACTTTGGTTTGCCCCGTGGCACATGAACGCCCGAACTCGTTTGACTCGCCCATACCCAACTTGCAATAGCCATTTTCATGGTCTCTTTGTTGAGACAATCAGCTTATGACAAAAATGAGTCTTCAGTGTCAAGACCAAAATAGACAAAAATCGAACCGTGTCTGGTTATCGGCAATCCTCGGTAGACCTTGTCTGTCCGACGATTGGGAACGGCACTGTGGAGCAAGGAAATGCAAAATATTGCTTATTTGAATTGGGATCATATGGTTAATTTGGCTCTCGCATCGTCTTGAATGTAGCGAAAACCTTGACGGAACGCGGTGGTGTCAATGTCAAGAACTTGGATAATACCCGGAAAGCTCAGATTAGCATTGTTGTTGTCCTCAATTTCGGCGATAAAAATCCATGCTTTCGCGCGCCTGTTCTGCGGCGGTCAACGGCATTGACGCCTATGCCATCGAGGTGGAAGCCAATTGTGGCTACGGCGATTCTTTAATTGTAGTCTTGGGTTTACCGGATGCGGCGGTTAAGGAATCCAGGGATCGCGTTTCCACAGCGCTCACAAATTCCGGTTACAAATTTCCGATGGGCAAAACCACCATCAACCTTGCGCCTGCCGATATTCGCAAGGAGGGACCGAGCTTTGACCTGCCCATCGCCATAACCATACTTGCCGCAAGCGAGCAGCTTGAAACCGACCAACTTGACAATTTTGTCATCGTAGGGGAGCTCGCGCTCACGGGTGGCGTGCGTCCAGTGAAAGGAGTTTTGCCGATCGCCTTGCGTGCCAAGGCCGACAAGAAAACGGGCATTTTGGTTCCCGTTGAAAACGCCGCGGAAGCCGCCGTGGTGAAGGGATTGAACGTCATTCCCGTTCAAAACCTCCGTGAAGCTGCGGAGTTTCTTGCAGGCGGGATCCGTATTACGCCGGTCCGGGTGGATGCCGCGAAGATTTTCGAGTCACCGCAGGGGGCCGATGCGGACTTTTCCGAAGTGAAAGGACAGGAAAGCGTGAAGCGTGCCCTTGAAATCGCGGCGGCCGGTGGACACAACGTCCTTCTCATCGGCCCGCCGGGTACGGGCAAATCAATGTTGGCGAAACGGCTTGCGACGATCCTCCCGCCGCTTACGCTTGAGGAGGCGCTGGAGACGACGAAAATTCACAGCATCGTGGGCCTGCTGAAACCCGGCCAGGCTTTGGTGACGCAACGTCCATTCCGTGCGCCACACCACACCGCAAGCGACGCCGGTCTGCTTGGCGGCAACATCAATCCCACTCCGGGTGAGATTTCGCTCGCGCACAACGGAGTGTTGTTTCTCGACGAACTGCCAGAATTCAAACGCAGCGTTCTGGAAACGATGCGCCAACCGTTGGAAGAAGGCACCGTCACGATCTCACGTGCGGCCGGCACCATGACGTTCCCAAGCCAAATTATGTTGGTGGCGGCCATGAATCCGGCACCAGACGGGAAAATGCCCAGCGAGAGCAGGAGTTCACCGCGTGAAATCCAGAATTATTTGGGCCGGGTTTCCGGCCCGTTGCTTGACCGCATTGATTTGCACACCGAGGTGCCGCAGGTGAAATTCCGCGAGATGTCAAATGTGCAGCCCAGCGAGACCTCCGCGCAAATCCGCGAACGCGTCGTTGCCGCCCGTCAAGCTCAACACGCACGCTTTGCCGGCAAGCCGAAAATTACTTGCAACGCGCGGATAGGAGCGTTTGATTTTTACACAGTTCTTCGGAAGAGGGTATGCACGAAAGGGTTATGTCAACGTCGTCCTTGCCAATCACGATCTTTTCGCACACCGCTTCGGCGATTTTGCGCCGGTCGTCAATCGGCAGTTTTGGCCAACGGTCATACAGGGAGCTGGCCTCGGCCATGATGTCCTCGGCTGAAAGCTGGTTCACTTTAAGGACGTCAATGTCGGCCTGGAGCCTGGGCAATTCAGCCACAAGCTGATTGAGGCGTTCTTCGGCTGGCTTGTAAAATTCGCCGTGGCCTTGGGGGGTAATCTCGCCCGCCAGAAACAACTCGCGCATCTTCCGTATTTCGTCCCGAACTTTCTGGACGGCCTGCTGGTGGTTTGCCAACAGTTGTTCCTTTTCCGACAGGTTCTTTTTGGCCTGATTGATGTCGGCGGTGAGGCGCTTCGGGTCGGAAAGGAAACCCTTCAATTGCTCATGGAAGATGCCTTCAAGGTCGGTGATGGGTATGACCAGGGCAGTCCGCTTGACCTTGAAGGAAATGTGCAGTTTTCCCCACTCCAAGGCCGTTACGTAATGCTTGAACTGGAAACTGCTGTCAACTGGTATCCTTATTGGTCAGGCTGGTCAAATTCAACGACGACGGCTTCAACCACTCTCTCGTGGAAAGTGAGCGATCTTGAAGCTTATGGATTTACAGGATCAAACGTCTACACAAAAGAAGATGCGGTTGTTCTTCCGTCAAATGCCGCGAGAGCGCTGACTGCGGCCGCGTCTGACCTGAGCTACTACCTCGGTCAGTTGGAAGGAGAGCCGGTTCCAATCGTCATTTCAAACAGCACCTCCACGGTTCTGGGTCAGTACCCCGGTACCGTCTATGACATAGAAGATCTCGCCTCTCTGGCACCCGATTGGAATACCATGGTCACAAACCAAAACAACGGCAGTTTGCCGACCGAAGTTAATGTTGAAAAACACGGCAGGGAAGTCGACTTTAGGGCATGGCCATATCGAAATGTCACCGAAAGTGTATGGGAGTTCCTAAAAAAAGAAGGAGTTATTTGGTCGTATCCCGACGCGCACGGGGAATACATACCAAGCAGCGGTGTTAATTTGAGTTTTTTGCCGCTGACTTTTGTTCAGACGACTACCCAAGCAAACTGGAATGCCAACGCCATGCAGCCGTGGGCTGAATGGGTAACCCAGACCTTGCGTCCGGATTATTTGTATGTCTGGAGAAATGGCTACAATCTAAGCGAAAATTATCCCGGCTTTTTGTATGGTGACAATGAGGTTCCACAACAACCTTCCACAGGTGTTTCGCTTTCAAGCGATTATACCGAAGAATTCGCCGGGTATCCGCACAATTTCAATGCTGTGTTGCCGAGCAGAATCCTTGCTGTCAATCCAACATGGTGCGGGTTCGTAATATCATCTGGAACCAGAGTTTGCCCTCCGACTTCAGGGGCGCCGGTGTTCGACATGAGCAATTCCTCCGTCATCAATTGGGTTGCCGGCAAAATGGCCGCAGTGGAAGCGAGCTTTCCGCTCGATCAGAACTCAACGAATATTGATTACACAACAAATGCCTTTTATCTTTTGCCGGAAGACGCGGTTACGTACGATCAATCTACATCAAGCAACCTGCTTAATCTTCCTGCACAGCCTCAATCCATTCCTTATGTGAAACAGTACGGAACTTCCCAATCCGGAGCTTTCTATAATTTTGTTAACCAAATTGCTTTGCAGGTCGCCTCTTCCAGTCCGAATGTCACGATTGGAGCGCTTAATTATGCCGATTTGTTCCTTCCTCCGCCAAACATACCGTCTTTCCCAAGCAACGTCCGAATCGATTTGACCCAGTACGGATCTCCAAACCTGCCGATGAGTTCGCCGGTCAATGCTGCGTTCAAACAAGTGGAGGACCTTTGGCACGTCAAAGCAAGTCAACTCGGTAACTACGATTATGTCCTTCTGCAAACCGACCATTGGCAGCCGGAATCCCAAATGCCTCGGCCTTTGGTGGCCGGGATAGTAAGCAGGGCTCAATATCTGAACTCTATCGGGGCGCTCACAGGCAGTACGCAAGCGTATACGGACAGTTTTCCTTATAACCCATGGAACTTCTATGCATATACGCGTTCACACGGAAATCCGTCTTTGACAGAAAATCAGATATTGAATGAATTCTTCACGGCGTATTTCAATGAGGCGTCCTCTTCGATGCTTGCCTACTATAACGACATGGAAAATTGGCAAGTGGCAAATAATGTCGACCTCCATCTCCAAGGCTATGCGGACGGCATTACGCCAGGTTCATTCCCGAGGGCAGTACTCGCCAAAATGCAAACCGATCTGGAAAACGCCGAAGCTCAGGCTCAGTATTGGGTTACAAAACAGAGGGTATGGTATATACGACAAGGCTTCAATTATCTCATCGGCTCGCTCGGCTTGGACGGCGTCGATCTTAACGATACATCTTCGTACACCCAAGTGGGTCAGAATTCAAATCCAGTCACCCTTAATCTGCAAAATCCGTTTGCCCTGATACAAGGTCCGCAAGGAAATGATACGGCGACTACTTCGTTCAGCGGTTCGCCTGGGTGGCAGTTCTTTAGCGGAGGAGGCTCCTTGAGCATACCGGTCAACTTTAATCAGGCCGGCACATATACCATTACGATAAATGCGAAGGATCCTTTGGATTCAAGTCCTCAACCACTTTATGTCTATGCCGGCCCGCAAAATCTTGGCTACGCAATAATAACCACCGGCAATGCCCTAAACTACACGTTCACTGCCAATATTCCTTCAAACTTCGGCGTCCAGGATATAACCTTGAGCAATGCAACTCAGCAAAGTTCCGCAAACGTCTACTCAATCATAGTCAAACTCCAGTCGTATACCGCCAGCGTGCCGACCGTTACGGTTCAAGCCCCAACGTCAATAGGGACCAGTAGCGTAATATTCAATGGAAATATTACGGCGAGCGGTACCGCATCGATAGTTGCAGAAGGCTTCAGTTTCGGCGATACCGTCTACTATGGATTGGAAGTGTCGCCGTCATCAACTTCTACCGATGGTACATTTCCTCCCGGACCATTCAGCGCCACTGCCACGGGATTGAACTGCGGTTCGACATATCACTACCAGGCGTTTGCGCAGAATTCCCTGGGAACTGCAACCAGCTCTGACGGCACGGTCAATACTTTGGCATGTCCTTCGTTAGGGTTGCCGGTGCTTACCACATCCGCTCCGAACTTGGTTTCCACATCAACCTTGACTTTAAACGCCAACATATCGTCAATCGGGAGCAGCTCGGTGACGCAGTCGGGTTTTGCTTACGGAACCTCGTCGACACTCACGGGGGCCAGCGTTTCAACTTCAACCTTGGGTGGTCAAAGTGCGGGGAACTTCAGCCAGGGTCTCACCGGCCTTGTCCCCAACACCACATATTATTTTGAGGCCTACGCAGTGAACTCATTCGGAACTTCTACTGGGTCTATTCTCTCGACTACGACGCTTCCGGTGATCATCACCACTCCCGGTGCCCCTACATCTGTCACTGCCGCCACCTCCACTCCTAATCAGGCAACAGTGACATGGACCGCACCCGCATCAAACGGCGGATCTCCGATTC
>Ga0302319_10003626_pt1 | contig 32113 bp, 26 predicted proteins | sample Bog_T0_2_FD_203319 | JGI IMG/M metagenome (GOLD analysis project Ga0302319, IMG submission 203319) | Peat permafrost microbial communities from Stordalen Mire near Abisko, Sweden - Bog_T0_2 | ecosystem: Environmental > Terrestrial > Soil > Wetlands > Peat | place: Sweden: Abisko, Stordalen Mire... | reverse complement strand
CGACCACGCCGCTTATCGCGACATGCATGTCCGTGCCGAGGTCCTGATCGGCCCGGACGGTCTGGGTCGTCACGCCGATGCGCCCGCCGGGTTCGCTATAATCCTCATATTCATACTCGAGGCTGTTCTCGGCGCGCGCCTCGTTCGGACGCAGCAGGACGAGGATCGCACCAAGGAGCATGGCCCGCAACAAGGGCCCGGCGCCCGATCTTCCAAGGGGTCGAGGAAAGGTCAAAATTGAAAAGGGATCAGCCTCTGACCGATTAACAATGCTAATGATCCAATTAATTTTCCAGGAACTTGCAAATGGTGCGCACAAATTGATGCCCGGGACCGGACTTGAACCGGCACGGCCTTGCGGCCAGGGGATTTTAAGTCCCCAGCGTCTGCCATTCCGCCACCCGGGCTGGATCGGAGTGCAACTTTGCGCCCCGGCCGTCGAAAGGCGAGCCAAACAGGCTCGTGGCTCTTACGGGGGGTATTTAAAATCTGCATTGAACCCAAGCCGGGATCAAAAAGTCTCGCCCGCTACGCCCCCGCGCGCCATAACGTACGACTCTAGCTGTCCAACCCCTTCCCTACCTGAATCCGATGAAACACGCTAAAACCCAATGGTTGGCCGCCGCAGCCGCGTCGGTCATTTTTACAACCTCTTCGCTCCACGCCAGCGAATCGGACATCAAAATCCCTGATTTGCACACGGTGTCCTTCTTCGGCGGGGCGCTCAGCGGCAACGCCGTCCTCATGGCCGGATTGGTCGTGTGCCTCCTTGGCGCGCTGTTTGGGTGGCTGCAGTACCTGCAGACCAAGAGCCTGCCCGTTCACAAGTCGATGAGCGAGGTCTCCAATATAATATGGGAGACCTGCAAGACCTACCTCTGGCAGCAGGGCAAGTTCCTGGTCCTCCTCTGGGTGCTCATCGCGGTGTGTATCGGTTACTATTTTGGAGTCCTCGAAGGCGGGTCGGTACGGCACGTGGGAGTGATCCTTTTCGCATCCATTCTCGGCATCCTGGGCAGCTACGGGGTCGCCTGGTTCGGCATCCGCATCAACACGGTGGCCAATTCCAGGACGGCATTTTCGGCGCTGAAGGGGAATCCCCTGGCCACCCTGCTCATACCCCTCAAGTCGGGAATGAGCGTGGGCCTGCTGCTGGTCTCAATTGAGCTCTTCTTCATGATCTGCATCCTGGCGTTCCTGCCCAGCGGCCTCGCCGGACCCTGTTTCATCGGTTTCGCGATCGGCGAATCCCTGGGGGCATCGGCCCTCCGCATCTGCGGCGGCATCTTCACCAAGATAGCGGACATCGGCGCCGACCTGATGAAGATCATCTTCAACCTGCCCGAGGATGACCCCCGCAATCCGGGCGTGATCGCTGACTGTACCGGAGACAACGCAGGCGACTCGGTCGGGCCGACAGCCGACGGCTTTGAGACGTACGGTGTTACGGGCGTGGCCCTCATCGCTTTCCTCGCGATCGCCCTTGCCACCAGCCCCACCCTTTGCAGCACGCTCATCGTCTGGCTGTTCGCGATGCGCATCCTCATGATCCTGACGTCGTTGGCCAGCTACTTCATCAACGCCGGCGTCAACAAGGCCCTCTACGGACGGGCCAAGGACTTCAATCTTGAGCAGCCGCTCACGCACCTGGTCTGGATCACCTCCCTGGTCTCCATTGGAGTGACCTACGGGGCCACCTACCTGCTCCTGGGCAGCACGCCCGGCCAGGAGGGACTCTGGTGGGTGCTTTCCACCATCATTTCCCTGGGCACCGTGGCCGGCGCGCTCATCCCGGAGTTCACGAAGATCTTCACTTCGACCGAGAGCCGCCATGTCAAGGAGGTTGTCACCTCGTCCCGCCAGGGCGGCGCGTCGCTCAACATCCTCTCGGGATTCGTCGCGGGCAACTTCTCCGCGTTCTGGGAGGGGTTGATCATCCTGTTCCTCATGTTCTGCGCGTGGCATTTCTCCCAGAACGATGCGCTGCTGGGCATCATGCCGGATGAGTTCCGGTTTGCGGCCCCCATATTCGCCTTCGGCCTGGTCGCCTTCGGCTTCCTGGGCATGGGCCCCGTGACCATCGCAGTGGACAGCTTCGGACCCGTCACCGACAATGCACAGTCCGTCTACGAGCTCTCGCAGATAGAGGCCCGTCCCGGCATCGTCGCGGAGATCGAGAAGGATTTTGGCTTCAAGCCGGATTTTGAGAACGCCAAGCACCAGCTCGAGAAGGGTGACGGGGCGGGCAACACCTTCAAGGCGACCGCCAAACCCGTCCTCATCGGAACCGCCGTCGTGGGCGCCACGACCATGGTGTTCGGCATCATCATGATGCTTCAGAAACTCTATCCCGACACGATCGCCCGCCTCTCGCTGGTCCATCCCGAAGCGATTCTCGGTCTCCTGATGGGTGGGTCGGTGATCTACTGGTTCACGGGCGCCAGCACGCAAGCTGTCGTCACGGGAGCCTACAGGGCCGTTGTTTACATCAAGGACAACATGAAGCTCGACGCCTCCACGGCCACCACCTCGGCGTCCAAGGAGGTTGTCAAGATCTGCACCCAGTACGCCCAGAAGGGCATGACCAATATCTTCGTCGTGGTCTTCTGTTTCGCGCTCTCGCTGGCTTTCTTCAACCCGTTCTTCTTCATCGGGTACCTTATCGGCATCGCGTTTTTCGGGCTTTTCCAGGCCATCTTCATGGCCAACGCCGGCGGAGCCTGGGACAACGCCAAGAAGATCGTCGAGGTCGAGTTGAAGCAGAAGGGCACGCCCCTGCACGCCGCGACAGTCGTCGGCGACACGGTGGGCGACCCGTTCAAGGACACCTCCTCGGTCTCGCTGAACCCGGTGATCAAGTTCACCACGCTGTTCGGGCTGCTCGCCGTCGAAATCGCGGTCCAGATGCAGGACGCGACGAAGCACGCCATTGGAGCCGCCATCTTTCTGGTCGGCCTGATCTTTGTCTACCGGAGCTTCTACGGCATGCGCATCCCGGCCGACAAGAAGGCCTGATCCGAAGACGCCTCCCGACGCCAATCGGGTGTTGATATCCCCGCTCGGCCGCGCACAGACTGCCGGCCGACGCGGCGCATGGCTCTACCCGACCAGACTCCGAGATTGCTGAAGTGGCCCTTTCTCCTGGGCGATGCGGTGCTGATAGCCGCTGCCTGGACGATTGTGGATCTCGCGCCGAGGCCGCTCGACGGGAGCACCGTCGCGGCCGTCGTCGCCTGCGGCGTGGCGGCGGCCATCGCGGGAGCGATCCCGTTCCTATCCGATTATGCGCGCAGGCAGGACGAGGCGCTCGACGAACGCCAGCGCTCGCTTGAGTCCCTCGGCCGGACGATCGAGACCGCGGCGGAACAGATCGGAATCGTCGTCACGGGCTTCCAGGAGATCACGGCCCTATCGCAGAGGAACCTGAAGCAGGCCGACCAGCTCGCCAACAGCATCAGGGATGAGATCGCCGGACTGAAGGCGCGCCTCGGCGAATTTGACGCCAAGATCGCAGCACTGAAGTCAGCTGCAGCCAGGGTTTCCGCCCCCTCCCTTCCCAAGCCTCCCAGGGAGGCCCCAGCGCCCGCCAGCCCTCCCCCGGATGCGCCAACTTCACCTCCGGCGCCGGACAAGGCGCCCGCGGCTCACGGGCCGGACGCGCCTGCGCCGGCCGATCAGCCGCCGCCGGTCAGGGATGCCTCCCTTCCCGAGCCACCCCCGCCCATCCCGATTGCGGCTGTGGAAGCGCAGGCCCCAAAGGCTCCGCCGAAAAAGCGCCCCCAAAGGAAACCTCCGGAACAGCAGGAGCCCGCCCTTCCTCTCGCCGAACCCGCTCCGGAAGTATCGGACTTTTCGCAGATCCAGCCGGAGGAGGCCTCGGAGCCGGCCGTTTCCGCCGACGGGGCCACACGCCTGCTGGTGACGGCCTACATCGGCATTGGCAACCGGCTCTTCATCAGGGGTGACGGACCGGGGTTGAACTGGAGCAAGGGGATGCCGCTGCAATTTGTCTCCATCGGGAAGTGGTCCTGGGAGACGGCCGATACCGCCGCCCCCGTGAAATTCAAGCTGTACAAGAATGACGAGCACGAATGCTCCTCGGTCGGCCTTCGCCAGCTGGAGCCCGGCCGGCAGCTCGAGATCACCGCATCCTTCGACCGGCTTTCCTGAACGTCCCGGCTACATCCGGCAGATCAGCAGCTCGCGCTCGTAGACCATTTCCTTGGGCAGGCGGTCGTGCAGGTCGAGAAACAGCTCCTCGTGCCCGATGACTTCCGCACGCCATGCCGAGCGATCGAACGCCTGCAGGGTTTCGAAGTCCTCCCTGGGAAAATCCAGCCCGGTCCAGTCTATGTCCTCGTAGCGCGGCACCCACCCGACCGGCGTCTCCCGCCCGAGCGCACGGCCCCGCGAGCGGTCCACAATCCACTTGAGCACCCTCATGTTGTCGCCGAAGCCGGGCCACAGGAATCGGCCGCCCGCATCCCGGCGGAACCAGTTGACGTGGAATATGCGGGGCGATTCGGCCAGCCGTTTCTGCATCGCTATCCAGTGGCGGAAGTAGTCGCCCATATGGTAGCCGCAGAAGGGCCGCATGGCCATGGGATCCCTGCGCAGCTCGCCCACGGCCCCGGCCGCAGCCGCGGTGGTCTCCGAGCCCATCGTCGCCCCCACATAGACGCCCGAGCTCCAATTGAACGCCTGGTAGACGAGGGGAATCGTCGCCGCCCTGCGGCCGCCGAAAACGATCGCGCTGATGGGCACGCCTTCCGGATTCTCCCATTCCGGGTCGATGGTGGGACATTGGGCGGCGGGGGCCGTGAACCTCGCATTGGGATGGGCTGCCCTGGCGCCCGTTTCCTTCGCAATGGCGGGCGTCCATTTTTTCCCCCGCCAATCCAGGCATTCCGCCGGAGGCTCGTCCGTCATCCCCTCCCACCAGACACCACCCTCCGGGGTGAGCGCCGTATTGGTGAAGAGGGTATTCCGGGCCAGCGAGGCCATGGCATTGGGGTTCGTCCGCACCGAGGTTCCCGGAGCCACCCCGAAAAACCCGTTCTCGGGATTGATCGCCCTCAGCCTCCCCGAGGCGTCCGGCCTGAGCCAGGCGATGTCATCTCCCACGGTCCAAACCTTCCATCCCCTTTCCGCAAGGGGAGCCGGCGGCACAAGCATGGCAAAGTTCGTCTTGCCGCAGGCGCTTGGAAAGGCAGCGGCGACGTAGGTCTTCTCTCCCCGGGGATCCTCGACCCCCAGAATGAGCATGTGCTCCGCCATCCAGCCCTCGTCACGGGCCATGTTGGAGGCTATGCGCAGCGCAAAGCATTTCTTGCTGAGAAGCGCGTTTCCGCCGTAGCCCGAACCGTAGCTCCAGATCTCCCTCGTCTCCGGAAAATGCGCTATGTACTTCTCGGCATTGCACGGCCACGGCACGTCCGGCTCCCCGGGGCCAAGCGGCCTCCCGACCGAGTGCACGCAGGGGATCACCCGCTTCTGGGCCTTGTCGATCTCGGCGTAGACCGGCGCGCCGATCCGGGCCATGATCCGCATGTTCGCGACGACGTAGGGCGAGTCGGTCAATTGGACGCCCACCTGGGACAGGGCCGAGCCGACCGGACCCATGCTGAAGGGCAGCACGTACATCGTGCGGCCGCGCATCGCGCCCTCGAAGAGCCCCTTGAGGGTGCGGCGCATCGCGAACGGATCGGCCCAGTTGTTGGTCGGGCCGGCCGCATCCTTCGACAGCGAGCAGATGAAGGTGCGCTCCTCGACGCGGGCCACGTCGCCCGGGTCGGACCGGGCATAATGGCATCCCGGCCAGAGCTTCTCGTTCAGCCTGACCAGCGTACCCCGCGCCACCATCTCCGAGCAGAGGGCTTCGTTTTCCTCCGCCGATCCGTCGACCCAGTGGATCGAATCCGGGCGGCACAGGTCCGCCATCTTCCTGACCCATCGGAGCAGGTGCCGGTTGCGCCCGAGGGGCTTGGAGGGATTGCGGATGCTCATGGATTCACCTCATGGGTTCGACGTGCACGGACACGTCGGTGACGCGCATCGGCGATGAGAGGAGAGCCCCCCTCACCGCATGCGCGATCTCATGCCCACGCCGAACGGAGAGGTCTCCGTCCACCCTCACCTGGATGTCGACCAGGTAGCTCAGGCCGCTCTTTCGGACGCGGCACTTGTCAAGGGCGCCCACGCCGCCGACCTGCGCCGCGATCGCGCGAACCTCGTTTTCCAGGGTCGTGGGGACGGCGGCGTCCATGACCTCCTCGAGCGCCCGGCGAAGGATCAGGACCCCGTTCAGAATCATGATGGCGCACGCAAAAAGCGCCGCCCAGCTGTCCGCGGCCCGCCACTTCGGGCCGCCGAACACGGCGACCGCAATTCCCACGAAGGCTGCCGCCGAGGTGAGGGCGTCCGAGGCGTGGCGCCAGGCCTCCGCGCCGAGCGCGGTGCTTCCCACCTTTTCGCCGGCCACCCCGACACGCCAGGAAAACCATGTCTTGATGAAGACAACCGCGACCAGGAGTGCCAGCGTCTCCCAACGGGGCCCGGGATGGGGTGTGAGCATGCCCTGGATGGAACTCCACGCCACCCAGCCCGCGCTCGGAAAGGTCAGGCCTGCGATCACCAGCACGGCGATCGGCTCCGCCCTCCCATGGCCGTACGGATGATTCGCATCGGGCGGCCTTCCGGCAACCTGCACGCCGACCCAGGCCAGGAGCGAGGCCAGGACGTCCAGCAGCGACTCGGTCCCGTCGGCTATGAGCGCGTACGTGTGCCCGAAGATGCCCCCGGCAAACTTGACCGCGGCAAGCCCGAGGTTGAGCACAATGCCCCGCAGCACGAGCCGCGCGCTCACGCGCGCCCGCTCACGCGTCGCAGCATGGTGGGCCGCAAGCTCGTCGGACATGCCGCCATTTGAGCCCGGGCGCAGGCCCACGGCAAGCCCCGCCGGCGTTGACCGGCGCCCCCCGCCTGTCATTGTGCCGCCGGATGGCAGCAAAAACTAGCATCCGCCCGGTCGACCCGGTAAAGCAGTTCTCGGTGTTCACGGAGAACCGGGTGGGACGGCTTTTCGACCTGATCGGCCTGCTCCGGGAAAGCAATGTCCACGTGATCGCCATCACCGTCCTCGACACCACGGACAGCGCCATCCTTCGACTGATTGTCGACGATCCGGACAAGGCACGGGAACTGATGGTCAACAACGACTTCCCGTTCACCGAAGCCGATGTCCTGTCCATCGAGATCGAGGACGAATCGTCCATCAAGGGGATTCTTGCAGCCCTGCTGGAAGCCGAGATCAACGTGCATTACGTGTACAGCTACATAAAGCGCCCCCAGGGAAGGTCCGCCCTGGCCCTTAACGTGGAGGACTCGGAAATCGCCGCGCAGGCGCTGGCCAACCAGGGATTCCGGATCCTCACCCAGTCCGACATTTCGCGCTGATCCGCCGTTCAGCCACCGGTTCCGGCGCCTTCGGCGTCCATCTCGTAGATCCCGGTCATGTAGCCGTTCTCATAGATCGGCCCGACCTTCAGCCGTCCGTGGAATGAAATCGGCACATCCTGGACAACGTCGGTTCCCTGCGGCATCCTGACGATCACCCAGTCGTTCATGTTGGGCACCGTCCCGAAACAACACGCCATCTGGTTGGCCATGATCAGGAATTCCGTCGCCTTTCCGTTCTCAAGTTTTGTGGGCAGCATGAATCCGGTTATCACCGCGTCCCTTCCGCTCCAGGCCTTGACCCCGGCCGGTATCTGGCTGTCCCCCGAGGGCGGCGGATTCTTCGCGTCGGCAACGGGGTCATAGGTCGGCGTCACAAACTTGAACGCCGAAAGCTGGTCGAAGCCCAGCTTCAGGCGTCCGTGGTCAAGCTCTGGCCCCCCGGCATCCGCGCCAGCCGCAAGGGCGGCGCCGAGGAGGACGAACAGGGTGGCGATTGCGGGCCGCATGGGCCCAATGTTATCCACGCCGCGCCGAAAATACAGTAGATTTTACCCATTTGCACTTTCAACCCGGCCGCTTCGCGCCCAGCATCGCCCATCATGCATGAGCGATTTCCACTTCTTTCGGCCGGCGTCCTGGGAGCGATCGGCGTCCTTTCCGGCGCCTTTGGCGCCCATGTCCTGAAGTCCGTCCTCCTCGAGCACGGGATGGCCTCCGTCTGGGAGACCGCGGTGAACTTCAATTTCTTCCATGCCCTGGCCATACTCGGGATGGCCGCCTGGATGAAGCCTCCCCCGACGGGCTCGGCCGCGCACCGGGCGACCCGGGCGGTGCGCTACTGGGTGCTGGGCACGGTGTGCTTTTCGGGTTCGCTCTACGCCTATGCGCTGGGCGGGCCCCCGCTTCATTTCCTGGTGTGGATCACTCCGATTGGCGGGCTGGGTTTGGTGGTGGGCTGGATTTATGCAGCCGGCACCGCCCTTGCGCCGCGTTCGGAGTATGACATCTGAGTTTCCCATACCCGGGGACCTTCGCGAGATCCTCGATGCCGTGCGCCGCGTCGGGCGGCCGCGTTTGGTCGGAGGCGGCGTTCGGGACTGGCTCCTCGGCGCCAAGCCGAAGGATCTGGACGTCGAGGTGGCCGGGACGGACTTCGAGGGACTGCGCCGCTCGCTCGCACCCTTCGGGGTCACCGACGTCGTGGGGCGGAGCTTCGGGGTCGTGAAGGTGCGTTCCGCCGCAACCCAGGCCGAGTACGATTTCAGCCTGCCCCGCCGCGAGTCAAAGACCGGGGCGGGGCATCGCGGTTTCGCGGTCGAGCCGGACCCCGGCCTGAGCGACGCGGAGGCCGCCGCGCGGCGCGACTTCACGGTCAATGCCATCGCCTACGACCCGTTCACCGGCGGGATCATCGATCCGCACGGGGGCAGGGATGACCTTCGTGCCGGGGTGCTCCGGCACACGGGCCCGGCCTTCGCCGAGGATCCCCTGCGCGTGCTGCGGGCGTTTCAGCTGGCCGCGAGGTTCGACTTCACCCTGGCGCCCGAAACCGCGGCGCTCTGCCGCAGGATCGCCGACAGCTTCGCCGAGCTCCCGGTCGAAAGGGTGTGGGGCGAATGGGAGAAATGGGCCATCAAGGCGGTCCGGCCCTCGCGGGGCCTCGACGTGCTCGAGGAGACCGGATGGCTGCGCCATTTTCCCGAGATCGCGGCCCTGAGGGGCACACCCCAGGAACCGGAGTGGCATCCCGAGGGCGATGTCTTCGACCACACCCGGCACTGCCTGGACGCCCTCGTGAACCTCGGGGGCTGGCGCGAGGCGGACGCCCCCCGCCGGCGCCTGCTTTCGCTGGCCGTGCTCGCCCACGACTTTGGCAAGCCCTCGACAACCGTCCGCGCGGAGCGCAGGGGGGCTCTCCGCTGGGTGAGCCCCGGCCACGAGCCTGCGGGCGGCCCGCTGGCGGCGGCCTTCCTGAGGCGCATTGGAGCCCCCCTGGATCTCGATGCCCCGGTCAGCGCGCTCGTCATGCACCATCTCCTGCACCACCGGGGCAACGAGGCGGGATTCACCGCGCCTCAGGTGCGGAGGCTGGCCCGCAGGCTCGCCCCGGCCACGATCGACGACATCGCGCTCGTGATGTCCGCCGACGCGCTCGGCCGGCCCCCCAAGGACGCCTCCGACTCCGCCCCCCTCATAGCGCAGCTCCTTGAGAGGGCCCGGGCCCTCGCCCTGGAGCGGGAGGCCCCCCGCCCGCTGATCCTCGGCCGCCACCTGGTCGAACTCGGCCGCAGGCCGGGGCCGGAGTTCAAGGCGATACTGGCCGCTGCCTTCGAGGCCCAGCTCGACGGCGTCTTTTCCGACGAGAACGGGGGCATGACGTGGCTTGAGGGCTACCTGCGCGACCCCGATCCCTGGCGCAACTCATGACCGACCTGGAGAAGCAGGGGGTCCTCGGCCCGGCGCCCGTGCGCGGATTCCAATGGGACCTCGCGCGCCAGGTCGAACGGCCTGAATGGCTCGCCGCGCAGCTTCCGCGCTACGCGGCGCTCGGCTACCAGGAGCTCTACCTGAACCTCGAGGACGCGGTGGAGTACCCGAGCCTTCCGGGAGTCGCGCGGCGCGACGCCTATTCGCGGCGGCAGCTCGGACACCTTGTCGACCAGGCCGGCCGGGCTGGCCTGAAGGTCGTCCCCATCGTGAGCCTGCTCGGCCACACGGATTACCTCATCCGCTGCCCCGGGCTGAGGGATCTCAACGAGCTGAGGGCGCCGGACGGCACTCCGCTCGCCCATGGGCAGATTTGCCCGCTGCACCCACGGACGCCCGAGGTGGCGGGGAAACTGCTGGCCGACGTGGCCCCCTTCTGCACGGCGGGCAAGGTGCACGTGGGCCTCGACGAATCCTACCACCTGGGACGGCACCCGCTCAGCCGGGCCGAGATCGCCGAGGCCGGCCTGCCCGCGCATTTTGCGCGGCACGTCCGGCGGCTGCGCGAGATCGCCGCGGCCCTCGGCCTCCGCATCGGCATGTGGGCCGACATGCTCGCCCTCCTTCCCCAGGCGATCCCCCTGCTTCCGGGCGACGTGGCCGCCTACGACTGGTACTACCATCCCTTCCGGCGGCGGCCCCGCCTGGAACTGCGCAACTTCGCGGACTACGACCTTTCGGGGCCCCTTCGCCGGCGCGGCATCGAATACTGGGGCTGCCCGATGAGCGGGGCCTTCCGCCACGAGCCGCTCCCGGTCTGCCGGGAGCGGCTCGCCAACATCGCCGCCTGGTGGCGGCGGTGCCGCCTGACCGGCGCCGCGGGGATGCTCGTCACGTCCTGGGAGCCGGCTCGGCTCGCCGCGGAGATTCCGGCGGCCATCGACGCCGCGGCCGCGGGCCTGTGGCTCGACGGAGAGGAGGACCCGGACCGCCTGCTCGAGTCGGGCTGCCGGCGCCGGTTTGGCCGTGCGGGCCGGCGGGCGGCGGCTGCGCTGCGCGACGCCGATAAGTATCCTTTTATTGGATATATGAGCTGGAGGATCAACGGCGCATGGGACGCCGTCGCGGGAGAGGGGAGGCCGGGGCGCCGGCGGGCCGAGGCGGGAGCGCTGCGCCGGCTCTCCGCCCGCCGCGGCCTGCCCCCCGCGGTCGGGGCCAGCCTGCGCTTCAGGGCCTACCTGGCGGCCCGCGACGCCTTCGTGCGCTCCTCGGCGCAGGGCGTCTGGCGCATGCGGGCGGCCCTCGGACGGGGCGACCGCGCCGGGGCGGCGCGCGTCCTGCGTTCGCTCGGGCGCGATGCCGCGGAATTCGGCACCCTGCTGGCCCGAGGCCGCCGGGCCGCCCGGGCCATGTGGCTGCGGACGCGCGACACCCGCCGCGCCGGACCGAACGAGGACATGGTCGGCGCCGACGCGGCCCGCCTTCGCTCGTGGCGGGCGTGGCTCCGCGGATGCCGTCCGCCGGGGACCGGCGCATGGGATGCCTCCCCGGTGGCCGGGGCCTGGCAGCTCCTCTTCACCGCGAGGAATTTTGAGCCCGCCCTCCAGAGGGTGGTCGTGGAGCGGCGGACCCCGGAGGGAGGCTGGAGGGAGATCGCAGGCACATTCCTGATCGAATTCCTCGCCCGTTCCGCGCGCCCACGATCGACCGCCTCGCACCGGGTCTCCCTGCCGGTCGCATGGGAAGGGCCGCCGTCGCGGCCCCCCGCCCTGAGGATTGCCGTGCGCGGGTTCGGACGCGTGGCCGTCGGCGCCGCCGTCTTCACGAACGGCCCCGCCCGCCTGTCCCTGAGCCTGGAGGGCGCCCGGGAGGCGGTGCTGGGAAGGCGCGCGCCGGCCTCCGGATTTCCGGAGCTCAACCTGCTCCTGAACCGGGCCAGCCGCCGTCTCGTTTTTCCCGGTTGACACCCCTGTTCCAGGGTCTAGGACTCAACCCCCTTTTCCCATGAAAACCTTTCTCGCCAAGAAGGAGACAGTCCAACCCAAGTGGCTTCTGATCGACGCCGAAGGGCAAGTGCTTGGTCGTCTCGCAGTTAAGGCTGCCAACATCATCCGCGGCCGGCACAAGGCGTCCTACACGCCCCATGTCGACACCGGAGACTACGTCGTGGTGGTCAACGCCGAGAAGGTCGTCCTCACGGGCAAGAAGGAGGAGCAGAACGAATACATGTCATTCTCAGGGTATGTGGGCGGCGAGCGCGTCAGGAGCCTGAAGCTCATGCGCCAGAAGCGCCCCACCTACATCATCACCCACGCGGTCAAGGGCATGCTGCCGAAGAACAGGCTCGCCGCAAAGATGCTGACAAAGCTGCGCGTGTTTGCCGGGCCGCAGCACACCCACGAGTCCCAGAACCCCGTGAAGATCTCCCTCTGAACGAATCATGAGCGCAACCGCAGCCATCTTCACCGGCACAGGCCGCCGCAAAACATCCACAGCCCGCGTCAGGCTCGCCGAGGGCACCGGCAAGCTGGTCGTCAACGGCCGCGACTTTGACGGGTACTTCAACCACGAGAATTTTGCGAAGCAGGCCTATGCCCCGCTCCTGACCGTCGACCTCAGGGACAAGATCGACGTGACGGTGAACGTCGCCGGCGGCGGCGTCTCGGGCCAGGCCGGCGCCGTCGCGCACGGCATCGCCCGCGCGCTCCAGAAGATGAACGCCGAGCTCCGGCCCGCCCTCAAGAAGGCCGGCCACATCAAGCGCGATCCGCGCGAGAAGGAGCGGAAAAAGGCCGGCCAGCCCGGCGCCCGCAAGCGCTTCCAGTTCTCGAAGCGCTGAGAGGGATCAACCTCCCTTATACCGCCGGCACGTTTCGTGCCGGCGTTTTTTTTTGCGGAACATGGAAGGTGCCCGCAAGTCGGTAGCAACGTCGGCCCAACAGGGCGGACAACCTAACCAGTAATAACAGAAAACCTCCATGAACAAACGAAACCTCTATGTCCTGGCCGCCGTATTTGCGGCAGGGATACTACCAATGGCCGCCCAGACCGCCTCAACGGCGGGCGCCCCCCCGGCAACCCCCGCACCCGCGGCGGCTCCCGCGGAACCCTCGGTGTCGGTCGTCCTGACGCCGTCCTATGTCTCCGAATACATGTTCCGCGGCCAGCGGCTCGGCGGCCAGTCCTTCGAGCCCTCCGTCGAGGCCGACTACGGCAGCTGGGCGCTCGGTGTCTGGACCAACTTCCCCTGGGTCAACCGGGTTCCCGGCCAGTCGAACCCCGAGATCGACCCCTACGGATCCTACACCTATAGCGTGAACGATTCGCTCAGCATCCAGCCCGGCTTCACCGCGTACACGTACATCAAGGCCCCGACGGACCAGGGGTACTACCGTTCGACATTCGAGCCCAACCTCGCCGTGAATTACACGGTGGGCGGGGTGAAGATCACCCCCAAGCTCTACTATGACGTCGTTCTGAAGGGCCTCACGTCCGAGCTCAACGCGGCCTACGCCGTCCCGGTGAAGGATCTCGGCTCCGAGCTCGATTTTTCGGGCACGATCGGAAACTACTTCCTGCACGACGCGGTCAATTATTCGAATCCGCGCACGAAGTCGGTCGGAAACTACTGGCTGCTGGGCGTCTCCGCCCCGTTCACGATCAACAAGGCCACCAAGCTCACGGTCGGCTGGGCGTACACCCAGGGCGTCGGGGCCTACCTGAAGCAGGGCGCCCTGCCCCGCGTCGACAATGCCGAGGCCGTCGGCCGCGGCGTCGCCTCCGCCTCCCTGGTCTACACGTTCTGACGGGGCGCACGCACGACCCGGATATCGCAGGCCCGCGCCCCACGGCGCGGGCCTTTTTTGCGTATTGCCTCCCGCGGCCAACCCTCAACCCTCGGGCCATGAATGTCGGCATCGTCGGTGCCTCCGGATATGCGGGGGAGGTCCTTGTCAGGCTGCTCCTGCGCCACCCCAGGGCGCGGCTGGCAGCGGTCACGTCGCGCACCCACGCGGGCAGGCCCCTGGCCCAGGTCATTCCCTCGCTCCGCGGCGCCGACCACGGGCTTTCCTTCACGGCCTCGGATCCCGCCGCGCTGGCCGCGGGCGACGTGCCCCTTTTCTTCCTCGCCCTGCCCCACGGCGCGGCCGCCGAGTTCGCGAAGGCGCTTCTTGCCGCCGGAAAGCGGGTCATCGACCTGAGCGCCGACTTCCGGATCGCCGACCTTGCGACCTATGAGCGCTATTACGGAAGGCACCACGCCCCCGAGCTGCTGCCGCTCGCCCGGTACGTCATCCCCGAGCTAACGCCGCCCTCGTGGCGGGACGAGGCCAGGCTGGTCGCGTGCCCCGGCTGCTATCCGACAAGCATCCTCATACCCCTCGTTCCGCTCCTGCGGGAGGGCGTCGTCTCCAGGGACCATATCGTGGCGAATTCCATCAGCGGCATCAGCGGCGCCGGCAGGAAGGTCGAGGACACGTATCTCTTCGTGGAGCGGGCCGAGAGCGCGAAGGCCTACGGACTCACCAGGCACCGCCATCTCTCGGAGATCGAGGAGCAGCTCGGCCTCCTCACCGGCGCGACCACCGTCATCCAGTTCAACCCGCACCTGGCCCCGATGCGCGTCGGGATCGCCACGACCATCACCGTGCCCGCGGCCCCCGGGGCCACGATCGAGTCCCTGTACGCGGCGTGGCGGCGCGCCTACGCCACGGCCCCCTTCGTCCAGCTCCTCCCCTCCGGGGAGACCCCCGACACGGCCCATGTGGCCGGCTCGAACCGGATCGACATCTCCGCAATCCACGATCCGCGGACGGGCAATTTCGTGATCACCTCGGCCGAGGACAACCTCGTGAAGGGCACGAGCGGGCAGGCCATCCAGGCCATGAACCTCTGGCAGGGATGGCCCGAGACCGACGGCCTCGTGTAAGCCCGGCCGCGGAGGGCGGCGGAAGTTTGGAAAAATTCTTGTAAGCCTCGCCTGTTTCCGCACTCATCGCGGTTCCGACACATGATCGAATTCAACAAAAAAATCCTCTTCGTTGGTTATGGCGCCGTTGCCGAGTGCACGCTGCCGATATTGCTCCGCGAAATCCGCGTCCCGGCGCGGAACATCACGATCATGGATTTCGAGAACAAGTCGGCCAAGCTCGCAAAATGGACCGCCAAGGGCGTGCGCTTCGTGCGCGACCGGGTGAGCAGGGAGAACATGGGCAGGCTGCTCGGGAAGCACCTTGGCGCCGGGGACCTGCTGATCGACCTGGCGTGGAACATCGACGCCTGCGAGATCCTGCAGTGGTGCCACGACAAGGGCGTCCTCTATGTGAACACCTCCACGGAGCTGTGGGACCCCTACGCGGGGGGCCCCGACACGCCGCCGACCGAGCGCACCCTGTACTGGCGCCACATGAACGTCAGGCGGTTGACGGCCTCATGGAGGGAAAAGGGCGCCACCGCCGTCATCGAGCACGGCGCCAACCCCGGCCTGATCTCCCATTTCACGAAGCAGGGCCTGATCGACATCGCCAAACGGGCGATCGCCGACGGGAAGTTCAAGGGGCGGGCGGCCGAGGAGCTCGCGGACCTTGCCGCCGGGTTCAAGTTCAACCACCTGGCCCGCCGGCTGGGAGTCAAGGTCGTCCACTGCAGCGAGCGCGACACCCAGGTCACCGACAAGCCGAAGCAGGTCGACGAATTCGTCAACACCTGGAGCATCGAGGGATTCCGCGAGGAGGGCACCACCACCTCGGAGCTGGGCTGGGGCACGCACGAGAAGAAGCTCCCGCGCTTCGCCCACCGGCACAAGGACGGCCCCCGCAACCAGATCTGCCTGGCGCGCATGGGCATCAACACCTGGGTGCGCTCGTGGGTTCCGGACTACCGCATCCAGGGCATGGTGGTGCGGCACGGCGAGGCCTTCACGATCTCGGACAAGCTCACGGTCTGGGAGGGGAAAAAGGCCGTCTACCGGCCCACGGTCCACTATGCCTATTGCCCGTGCGACTGCGCCATCGCCTCGCTGAACGAACTCCGCGGCTACGACTACCGCCTGGTCGAGAACCAGCGGATCATGAACGACGAGATCACGGGCGGCGCCGACATCCTGGGCGCCCTCCTCATGGGCCACGCCTACAACTCGTGGTGGATCGGGAGCGACCTGAGCATTGCCGAATCGCGGCGCCTGGTGCCCCACCAGAACGCGACCACAATGCAGGTGGCCATCTCCGTGGTGGCCGCGGCCATGTGGATGATGGAGAACCCGGAAAAGGGCGTGCTCGTGCCGGACGACCTCCCCCACGATTACATCCTCCGGATCTCCAAACCGTACCTCGGCAGGTTCATCTCCAAGGCGTCCGACTGGACGCCGCTCCAGGGGAGGGTCAACGCCTTCAAGGGCTACAACCGGCCGGACCTCGACCTGAAGGATCCCTGGCAGTTCCAGAACTTCCTGATTGGCGACAGCGACTGACGCACCGATGGTCACACGCGCCCGGCTGCAAAAACTGGCCAAGGAGCACGGCACGCCCCTGTTCGTGATCGACCACGAGGCGATCCGGAAGAACTACCGCCAGTTCCGCCGCTACCTGCCCCGGGTGCAGGTCTACTATGCCGTCAAGGCCAACCCGGATCCCGCGATCGTGCGAACCCTCTACCGGGAGGGCTCGAGCTTCGATGTGGCGTCGATGCCCGAGTTCATGATCGTCCACGAGAACATCAAGCACCTCTCTGCGTCCGAGCGGCAGGCCTGGATCTGGGACAAGATCATCTACGCCAACCCGACCAAGCCGGTGCTGACCCTTGAGGAGCTCAACCAATACAAGCCCCTGGTGACCTTCGACAACCTCGAGGAGATACGGAAGATCAGGCGGCACGCCCCCAACGCCGGCCTCGCGCTGCGGCTGAAGGTGCCGAACACAGGCGCCATGGTCGAGCTCTCGTCCAAGTTCGGCGCGGCCCCGGGCGAGGCCGTCGACCTGATCCTGGAAGCCGACCGTGCCGGCCTTGTCGTCGAGGGGATCAGCTTTCACGTCGGCAGCCAGACGACCAATTTCGAAAACTACGTGCAGGCGCTGAACCTCGCCGCCGCGGTGTTCCAGGAGGCAAGGGATCGCGGTTACACCAGGATGAACCTGATCGACATAGGCGGCGGGTTCCCCGCGCCCTATGACGCGACGGTCAAGCCGTTCCGCGAGCTGGCCCAGGTCATCAACACCGAGCTCGACCGCCTGTTTCCCAAGGACATCCAGATCCTCGCGGAGCCGGGGCGTTTCCTGGCGGCCTCGGCCGGCTACGCCGTCTCCCAGGTCATCGGAAAGGCCGTCCGCGACGGCAAGATGTGCTACTACATCGATGACGGGGTCTACCACACCTATTCGGGGGTGATCTTCGACCACTGCAAGTATCCCATCCGGTCCTTCAAGAAGGGCCCCGGCCAGATCTGCTCCGTTTTCGGCCCCACCTGCGACGCCCTCGACGTCATTTCCATGGCGGAATCCCTGCCGGAGCTGGAGCGCGGCGACTTCGTCTACAGCGAGAACATCGGCGCCTACAGCCACGCCTCGGCGACTTATTTCAACGGTTTCCCGCCCGCGACGGTGGTCCAGGTGAACGAGTAGGCGGCTCAGCTCCTGTAGTCGGCGTTTTCGCTCACGTATTCGTGCGTGAGGTCGCCTCCCAGCACGGTGGCCGCCGCGGCGCCGTTGCCGATGTCGACCTCCACCTCCACGCAGCGCTCGTGGGGCGGGTAGTCGATCGGAGGGGAAAACACCCCCTCCCGGGGGGGGGCGCTTGCGTAGAGCTCCGCGCCGCGGAGATGGGCGACCAGCGCCGCCTCCTTGGCGGGGTCCAGCCTGAACGCCCCGTCCGCGAAAATCTCTATGCCGCCCATGCGCAGCTTCAGCCGCGACACGTCCGTGCCCGGCGCGTGCGCGCCCACGTGCTTGCCCACCGCCTGGACGAGCCGGCCCACGTTGGGGTCGTTCCCGGCAACGGCACACTTGAAGAGCGGGGCATTCACGATGGCCTTTCCCAGGGACCGCGCGAGCACGGTGCTCGCAGCCTGCCGGACATCGACCCGGATGACGTGCCGCACACCCTCGCCGTTGCGGACGACGTCCTCGGCGAGGTCGCGGCACACCGTGTGGAGCGCGCGCTCGAAATCCCCAAGGTTGGGGCACGGCACCCGGCCCGACGAGAGCAGCAGGACGGTGTCCGACGTGCTCGTGTCGCTGTCCACGCTGATGGCGTTGAAGCTGGCGTCCACCGCGCGCGGGAGCATGACGCGCAAATCGGTCCGCGACACCTCCAGGTCGGTGAGGAGGTACACGAGCATGGTCGCCATGTTGGGCTCGATCATGCCCGCACCCTTCGCGATCCCGACAAGACTGCCGCCGGCCACGGATGCCCGCCGGATCTTCGGGTAGAGGTCGGTTGTGACTATCCCCTCCGCCGCGGGAACCACCGATCCCGCGGCCAGGCCGGCCACCGCCTCAGGGAGGGCCCCGACCATGGCGTCCACCGGCAGCCCCCACCCTATCACGCCGGTCGACGACGGCAGGATCTGGGCGGGAGCCATCCCAAGGAGGCGCCCTGCCTCCGCGCACACCCTCTCCGACGCCTCCACTCCGCCGGGGGCGCAGACGTTCGAGATCTTGTTGTTGACGATCACCGCGCCGAGCGAGCCCCCGGCGAGCCGGCGCCGGCCCACGAGCACCGGCGCGCCCGGAAAGGCGTTGCGCGTGAACATCGCGGCAAAGGAGGGTGTGGGCTCGTCGAGCGCGATGAGCGTCAAGGTCATCTCCGCGGGCTTGGGCGCCTCCGCCGGCGTGAACCTGAACCGGCTCCGGCCCACGCGGAATCCCGCCGGAAGGGCCGCCTGGCTCGCGAGCCAGGAGCGATGGGCCGCGCGGTCGGGGAAGGTCAGGTTCGTGCTTGGCACACGAGAGAAGTGGGCGCGTCCCGCGGCGGAGGGAAGCGAATTTTTAAAATCGTTAAAATTCTTATGGAAATTCCCCCCGCGAATGCGTTAGAAATTTCCCGCCACAACGCCGGCCGCTGAAAATCGTGAGAAACACTCCTGGCCCCCTCTGCCGTCCCCGGCCGCCCCAAGCGGCGGCGGCGGCCTTTCCGGCGCTTCGATGAACGTTTCCGAAGTCACCGCAAAGGCGAAGGTTCTCCTCGAGGCCCTCCCTTACATCCAGGACTTTCGGGGATCCACCTTCGTCGTCAAGTACGGCGGAAGTTTCATGGACGACCCCGATCCCACCGTGAGAACGAGGGTCGCCAGCGACATCGCCTTTCTCGCCGCCGTCGGGATCAACGTGGTCGTCGTGCATGGCGGCGGCAAGGCCATCACCAGGGCCATGGAGGCCTCGGGGATCAAGGCCTCGTTCGTCAATGGCCTCCGGGTCACGGACGAGGCGACGATAGCGATCGTCAAGCAGACCCTGGACGAGGTGGTGAACAGGGAGGTTTGCGCCGCCCTCGCGGCGGCCAGGAGCAGGCCCCAGGGAATGCCCGGGGACAGCGTCCTTGTCTGCCAGAGGCTCACGGCCGACGAGGACGGGAATCCGGCCGACCTCGGCTACGTGGGCGAGGTTGTCGAGGTGAAGGTGAAGCTCATCAAGAAGGAGATATCCGAGGGGTTTGTCCCGGTCATATCGCCGGTGGCCGCGGGCCTCGACGGCAAGCCGTACAATGTGAACGCCGATCTCGTGGCCGGCCGCGTGGCCAGCGCCCTCAGGGCGCGGCGCCTCGTTTACATGAGCGATGTCCCGGGCCTACTGGCGGCCCCGCCCGACCCGGCCTCGCTCATCTCCACCCTGAGGATAGGGCAGGTCGACGATCTCCGGAAGAAGGGGGTCATCGACAAGGGGATGGGGCCCAAGATAGCCAGCGCCGTCCGCGCCCTCGAGGAGGGAGTCCAGCGCGTGCACCTGATCGACGGCCGCCTGCCGCACAGCCTTCTGCTGGAGATCTTCACCGACCAGGGCATCGGCACCGAGATCGTCCACTGAGAGGCTGTTGTTGAAAATCTGTGCGGCCCGGCTCATTGTGGTCCGCGCCCGCACCCATCATGTCCGAACTCGAATTCAACACGCCCACCCTCGTGCGCACGAGCACGGCCGATCTCTACGACGCCCATGTGCTCAAGAACTACGCGCGCGCGCCCCTCACGCTCGTGCGGGGCCTCGGCACGCAGGTCTGGGACGACGAGGGCAAATCCTACCTCGACTTCACCTCGGGACTCGCCGTCAGCGCGCTGGGGCACTGCCATCCCCATTGGGTCGAGGCGGTCCGGCGCCAGGCCGGCGAGCTCGTTCACACAAGCAATCTCTTCAGGAACCCCAACCAGGCCGAGCTGGCCCGGCGGCTCGTCGGCTACGCCGGGCCCGGACGGGTCTTCTTCTGCAACAGCGGCGCCGAGGCCAACGAGACGCTCCTCAAGCTCGCCCGTCTCCATGGCGTCAGGCGCTCCGGCGGCGAGGAGGGCAAATGCTACAAGGTCATCACCGCAGGCATGGCGTTCCACGGACGGACCTTCGGAGGCATGAGCGCCACCCCCCAGGAAAAGATCCAGAAGAATTTCCGCCCCCTCGTGCCCGGGTTCGTCCATGGCGAGCTCAACAACCTGCAGAGCTTCGCCGACCTGGTCGACGAGGGCACCGCCGCGATCTTCGTCGAGACGATCCAGGGCGAGGGCGGCATCAATCCGTGCACGCCGGAGTTCCTCACGGGCCTCCGGCGGCTATGCGACCGCCATAACCTCCTGCTGCTCCTCGACGAGGTCCAATGCGGGATCTGCCGGACCGGCAGGTTCTTTGCCTTCGAGCACGCCGGCATCCGGCCCGACGCGATCGGCATGGCCAAGGGCCTCGGCGGCGGCTTCCCGATCGGCGCCGTCTGGGTGGGCGAGCGCTCCGCCGACCTTTTCCAGCCTGGCTCCCATGGCACGACCTTCGGCGGCACTCCGCTGGCCTGCGCCGCGGCGCTCGCCGTGCTCGACGTGATCGAGAGGGAGCGCCTCCTGGAGCACGTCCAAAGCGACGGCCTGGTCTGGTTCCAGGCGCTCCTGCGGCTGGCCGCAGACAACCCGGCGCACATTCGCTGCCTGCGCGGACACGGCTTCATGCTGGGCCTGCAGATGGCGGGCGACCCCGCGCCGTACGTTGCGGCACTCCGGGAAAACGGCCTGCTCGTGCCGGCTGCCGGAGGAAACTTTGTCAGACTCCTACCCCCGCTCACGGCGACCGCCGCCGAGCTGGCCCGCTCCGTCGAGATTATCCGCGCCGTCCTCGCCTCGAAGGGCTGACGGGGCCCGCCTCCTCGGCGGCCGCGCGCAGAGGCTCATCCCTCTCCTCGAACACAATGGCCTTTCGCTCGGCCAGGTCGCGCTCGACGCACTTCTGCACATAGGCGCTGAAGGCAAGGCCGAGCCGGGCTGCGCGTTCCCTGCCCTTGCGCAGCAGCGCCGGCGGAAATGAGACGCTCTGGTTCACATAGACTCTTCCGCGCTTTGGCATCCGGCCCAGGCTGCCCGATTTCCCGGCCGATTCCAAGCATCACTTGGCCGCCAGCGGCGGCCCGGGCGCGTCAATCATGTTGACTGTTGCCAACCGTTATTAACCATGTCCGCATGCCTTCCGGCCGGCGTCCCGTTCGAGTGCGTTTGCCCCGCCAGCTTTGGCGCGAGTTGTCGGCCCGCGCGGCCCTGCTGCGGACCGATGCGGAAACCCTCATTTTGCGCTCGGTTGCCGCAGAAGTCCGCCGGGCGCGCCGGTCCAGAAACTCCGGTTAGGACCTCAGCGATTCTGGTCGCCCTTGCGGTCTTCCGGAGGAGGAGGCGCCTTTTTCTCCTTATGGTCGCTGGGCTCGGCCTTCTTCACGCTCCCCTGCGGTCCCTTCCGGCCCTGGGCCTCTCCCTGGCCCCTGGGCGCCTCGGGCGCCGGCCTTGTAAATTGCTGCCTTTCGCCGGTCTCGACCGACTGGTCGCGCCTGGCCCCGTCGTTCGCGCGCGGCTGCGCCGCGATCGCCCCCTGGGGATAGCGTATGCCGTTGCGAGGTGGCGGCGGGGGTTCTCCACCGATTCTTGCCGGCGCCGCCGGCCGGCCTCCCGAAAATCCACGTGCCGGGAACGAGGGACGGCGACGGTCCGCTGGAAAGGCCCAGCGGCGGCCGGCGCCCTCCCCTGAACTCCTGAAATTCGGCCGCCTCCAGCCGCTGCTGTCGTGCCAGGTGCTCCAATCTCCCACCCAGATCGCCCGGTGCCTCCAGTCAAAACCGAACGTGAGCCAGATGCCCGTCGGATAGGGATCCCCGTAGGTGATGTACTGCCCCGCTCCAAAGTCATATACCCCGTTCAGGTAGACGACGTTCGGATCGTAGCGCGGCACATAGATTACGTCGGTCTGGGCCGGCTCGATCTCAATGTTGCCGTCGCCGTCGACGACCACGACCTGCTGGGGGGAATCGACAAGCGCGCCCGAGGCCCTCGCCTCCGCCCTCAGGCGTTGGATCGATTGAATGATGTCGGCGGGTTGAGCGAGGAAAGCCGCACCCAGGGTCTGGGTCCACGGCGGGTTTTGGGCCATCCAGGAGACGACCACAGGATAATGGGCCAGCGCCTTCACGCTGTCATCCCAGGGTTGTCCGTCGACCGGCGCCCCACCGCCGTACTGCTGCAGGAAGCCCGCCGCGGCGGCGATGTCGGAATAGTCCGCGGAAGCAGGCAGTACCAGCGCTATCAGGGGGTCGGGGTAAAGGGCGATAGGGGCAACCAATTGGTCAACCTGCTGGGGTTGAAGGGTCTCCTGCCCGCCCACCGCGCAGGCCTGCCCCATGGCGAGGAAGAGAACGGCGATCAGCCAGCCGATCGGCGGCAGCGAGCCGGTTATCCGCATTTCGATGCTCCGTCCGTGATATGGCCGACGATGACTCATGGTGATCATGGGGTGGACACTCATGGACGCCCTTTGGTTTCACCAATATGGCGATTCCCAGCATCGAGGTTGGGTAGAAATGCCGTGAACATCCCGATCAGGGGCAGGAAGGCGCAGACCTGATAGACATATTCGATGCTCGTGCGGTCGGCCAGCCTGCCCAGCAAGGCGGAGCCTATGCCGGCCATGCCGAAGGCAAAGCCAAAAAAGAGTCCCGCCACGAGCCCGACGTTCCCCGGGATCAGCTCCTGGGCATAGACCAGTATGGCCGAAAAGGCCGATGCCAGGACAAAGCCTATGACGATGGAGAGGCCTATCGTGGCGCCCAGTCCGACGTGCGGCAGCAGCAGAGTGAAGGGCGCGACGCCGAGTATGGAGATCCAGATCACATACTTCCGCCCGTAGCGGTCGCCAAACGGGCCGCCGACGATGGTTCCGGCAGCCACGGAGGCGAGAAACACGAACAGATACACCTGCGCCCGCTGCACCGGCACGTGGAAGCGCGCCATCAGGTAGAACATGTAGTAGCTGGTCATGCTCGCCATGTAAAAGAACTTGGAAAAGATCAGCAGAAGAAGCACGGCGACGGCCGCGGCGACCCTCCTGCGCGGGAGCTCCCTGTGGGGCGGCGCCTTCGGCAGCCCTCCCTTTGAGGCCGCGACGGCTATCCTGCGCCGATGCCAGGCGCCGACCTTCGATAGGACGAGGATGCCGCAGAAGGCGAGGAGGGTGAACCACAGGATGCGGGAGCGCCCGTGATGCGCGATGACAAGCGCCGCAAGCAGCGGCCCAAGCGAGGAGCCGAAATTGCCGCCGACCTGGAAGATCGACTGGGCGAGACCGTGGCGGCCACCCGAGGCCATTTTTGCCAGGCGCGAGGCCTCAGGGTGAAAGATCGAGGAGCCCATGCCGATGACGGCCACGGCCACAAGGATCAGGTCGAAACTGGGGACCTTCGCCAGCAGCACAAAGCCGATAAGCGTCAGGCCCATGCCGGCGGCCAGAGCATTGGGATGCGAACGCCTGTCGGCGTAAAGGCCCACAAACGGCTGCAACAGCGACGCCGTAAGCTGGAAGATGAGGGTGATGAGGCCGATCTGGGCGTAGTTGAGCGAGAACGATGCCTTGATCAGCGGATAAACAGCCGGGATCAGGGACTGGAGGGTGTCGTTGATCGCATGGGATGCGCTCAGCGCCAGCAAGACCTTCCACGCCGTGCCGTCCCGCCCGCTGCCCCGCCCCGATTCCTGATTGTCTCCACCCATCCTGCAAAGGTGGCGAATTCCCACCGCTGCGGAACTCTTTTTTCAACACCCTGTTAGCACGCCCCCCCGGTCAATGCGCCGGGGGTGATGTGTCGAGGGCGATATTGAGCAGCAGCACGTTGACCCGAGGCTCGCCGAAGATTCCAAAATCGCGATCCTCCGTATGGGCGTCGACAAGTGCGAGAACCCTGTCCAGTCGCAGTCCCCGGGCCCTTGCGACGCGGGCCGCCTGGATCCTCGCATTCGCGACACTGATGTGGGGATCGAGCCCGCTGGCCGACCGGGTGACCGCGTCGGCCGGGACCGCATCCGACGCGCCCAGGCCGTTCGACAGGCGATAGGCGGCGACCAGATCCCTGATACCGTCAAAATTGTTGAGGTCCTCCACATTCCTGCCGGCGGCATCCTTCGCGTGCACGCCGTTCGCCAGCTTGTCGCTGGTCGGCCCGAGATTGGTCGCGTTCGAATTCGAGGCATCGTACCCGGTGCCCGCGGCGGAGGGCCGGGGTTGGAAGTACTTGTCGCTGGCGAAGTTCTGGGCCAGCAGCGCCGAGCCGCGCACGGTGCCGCTCCCGTCCGTGACCAGGCTGCCGTTCGCCTTGCCGGGAAAGAGCAGTTGCCCACCGCCCCAGACCGCCAGGGGATAGGCGCCACAGAGCAGCACCGCAAACACCAGAGTGATCAGCAGCGAGGTCCTCAGTTCGGAGACTATGGTTTTCATGGCGGCCGTTCCGTTCAAACCAGGTGGAGGGAGTTGATCAGCACGTCGATCAGCTTGATTCCCACAAACGGAATCAGGATACCGCCCAACCCATAGACCAGCAGGTTTCGGCGCAGCATGGCGGCCGCGCCGATCGGGCGGTAGGCCACGCCGCGCAGGGCCAGCGGAATGAGCGCGATGATGACCAGCGCGTTGAAGATGACCGCGCTCAGGATGGCGCTGGTCGGCGACGCAAGGCGCATGACGTTGAGCGGCGCTATCGCGGGGAACACGCCCACCAGCATGGCGGGGATGATCGCAAAGTACTTGGCCACATCGTTGGCGATGCTGAAAGTCGTGAGCGCCCCGCGGGTGATGAGCATCTGCTTACCGATTTCGACGATCTCGAGCAGTTTGGTCGGGTTCGAGTCCAGGTCGACCATGTTGCCCGCCTCCTTGGCGGCCTGGGTGCCCGTGTTCATGGCCACGCCGACGTCGGACTGCGCCAGCGCTGGGGCGTCGTTGGTGCCGTCGCCCGTCATGGCCACGAGATGCCCGGCAGCCTGTTCCTGCCGGATCCGGCCGAGCTTCATCTCGGGCGTCGCCTGGGACAAAAACTCGTCGACGCCGGACTCCGCCGCGATGGCTGCGGCGGTCAGCGGATTGTCCCCGGTGATCATGACGGTGCGAATGCCCATTGCGCGCAGCTGGGCGAACCGCTCCTTGATACCGCCCTTGACCACGTCCTTGAGGAAGATGACCCCCAGCACTTCGCTTCCCTCGGCGACGACGAGCGGCGTGCCACCCTGGCGGGAAATCCTGTCGACCGCCTCCCCGACCTCGGCGGGGCAGGCTCCCCCCTGGGACTCGACCCAGGCCCGGACGCTCGCCGCGGCACCCTTCCGGATGGAGCGCCCCGGCCTTCCGCCGTCGGGGGAGACGTCGATGCCGCTCATGCGGGTCTGGGCGGTGAACGGGACGAACGCATGCGTCCCCGGGAACTCCCGGATCCTAAGGTTGAACTTCTCCTTCGCGAGGACCACGACGCTCCGGCCCTCGGGCGTCTCGTCCGCGAGGGAGGCGAGCTGCGCGGACTCCGCCAGCCTTTCGGGGGCGACTCCAGGGGCCGGGACGAACTCGCTGGCCATGCGGTTTCCAAGCGTGATGGTCCCGGTCTTGTCGAGGAGCAGCACGTCGATGTCGCCCGCGGCCTCCACGGCGCGGCCGCTCATCGCCAGGACGTTGCGCTGAAGGAGGCGGTCCATGCCGGCGATGCCGATCGCGCTCAGCAGGCCGCCGATGGTCGTGGGAATCAGGCAGACGAGGAGGGCAATGAGGGTCGTGATCGAAAACGTGACGTTCGCATAGTCGCCGAACGGCTTGAGGGCGATGATGACGAGCAGAAATATGAAGGTGAGCGCCGAGAGCAGGATGGTCAGGGCGATCTCGTTGGGTGTCTTCTGGCGGGTGGCGCCCTCGACCAGGCTGATCATATGGTCGAGAAACCCGTCGCCCGGGTCGGCGGTGATGCGGATGACGATCCGGTCGGACAGGACGAATGTTCCCCCGGTCACCGCGCTTCGGTCCCCTCCGGCCTCCCGGATGACGGGCGCGGATTCGCCCGTGATCGCGGCCTCGTCCACGGACGCGGCCCCTTCGATCACCTCTCCGTCGCCGGGGATGAGTTCGCCGGCCTTCACGACGACGAGGTCTCCCTTTCGAAGCAGCGAGGCGTCGACGGCCTCGAGGAGGGAGCCGTCCTTGCCGAGGCGCTGCGCCACCAGCTGCTTGCGGGAGGCGCGCAGGGCGCGCGCCTGGGCCTTGCCGCGGCCCTCGGCCACGGCCTCCGCGAAATTCGCGAAGACGACGGTGAAGAGAAGCCAAAGGGCCACCTGGAGCACGTAGCCCCTGGGCTCCGTGGTAGTGAGAAGCTGCTCGAATGTCAGCGCGGCGCCGAGCAGGGTCACGAACATCACCGGGTTCCTGAGCTGCTTCCTGGGATCGAGCTTCTTGAACGACTCGGCGATCGCGGTTGTCATGATGCCGCGGTTGAGAAGGGAGATGGATTTGGCGCTCATGGCGGGAGTTGTCGGCTCAATACAGTGTGCCCGAACCCATCAGGAAGTGCTCGACGATCGGGCCCATGGCCAGGGCGGGCAGGAAGGTGAGCGCGCCGACCAGCAGCACGGTGCCGACCAGGAGGGCGGCAAAGGTGACCCCCTCGACCCGGAACGTGCCGACGCTCGCCGGGATCAGCTTCTTCCCCGCAAGATTGCCGGCAAGCGCCAGCAGGGGAACGATCATCAGGAAGCGCCCGACAAGCATCGCGATGCCGAGCGTCACGTCCCAGTGGGGGTTGCCGTCGGCCGGGTTGGCTGTGAGGCCGGCGAAGGCGCTGCCGTTGTTTCCCACGCAGGAACTGAAGGCGTAAAGGATCTCGCTGAACCCGTGGGGTCCCGCGTTATTCAGCCCGGCCTGGCCCCACTTGCTCACGCTGGCCCACGCGGTGAAGCCGAGTATGGTCGTGGCGAGCACCATCAGGACGAGCATGACGAGCTTCACGTCGTAGGCCTCGATCTTCTTGCCCAGATATTCGGGCGTCCTGCCAACCATCAGGCCCGCGATGAACACCGCCAACACGACGAACACGAGCATACCGTAGAGCCCTGCGCCGACACCGCCGAAGATCACCTCGCCGGTCTCAATGTTGAACAGCGGCACCATCCCCCCCAGGGGGGTGAACGAGTCGTGCATGGCGTTGACCGCCCCGCACGATGCGTCGGTCGTGACCGTCGCGAAGAGCGCGGAGTTGAACACCCCGAAGCGCACCTCCTTGCCCTCCATGTTCCCGTCGGCCGCTGAAACACCGAGCTTCTGATGGATGGGATTCCCCGCGGCCTCCGCCTTCCAGGCGACCAGCGCGCCGGCCAGGAACATGACAAACATCGCCCCCCAGACGGCCCAGCCATGGCGCTGGTTCCCGACGATTCGCCCAAGGTAATAGGTCAGCGCGCTCGGTATCGCGAAGATCGACAGTATCTGGATGAAGTTCGAAAACGGCGTTGGATTCTCGAAGGGATGCGCCGCGTTGGAGTTCACGAATCCGCCGCCATTGGTGCCCAGCATCTTGATGGCCACCTGGGACGCCATCGGGCCCTGCGCGATCGTCTGGGTGTCGACGGTCTGGTCGACGATCACGGGCTTTCCATCGGCCGTGGAGACGGGATTGCCCCCGGCGTCCGTCTTTTGCACCTGGGTCGTGTAGGGCTCGAACGTCTTCGCGGTCGTGTAGGGCCTGAAATTCTGGATCATGCCCTGGGAGACCAGGAACAGCGCGAAGACAACGCAGATCGGCACGAGCGCGTAATAGGTGACCCGGGTGACGTCGACCCAGAAGTTTCCAACCGTCCTCGCGGACTGGCGGGCGATGCCGCGGACGAGGGCTGCGGCAATCGCGATGCCGGTCGCCGCCGACGTGAAATTGTGGATCGCCAGTCCCACCATCTGCGAAAAATAGGACAGGGTCGACTCGCCGCCGTAGCTCTGCCAGTTGGTGTTGGTCGCAAAGCTGGCCGCCGTGTTGAAGGCAAGATGGGGAGGCATCCCGGGGAACCCCTGGGGATTGAGGGGCAGTTTGTCCTGAATCCGCAGGATGACGTAGGTGAACAACAGCCCGGCGAGGCTGAATGCCAGCATCGCCAGTGTGTAGCCTTTCCATCCCTGCTCCCGCCCCGGATCGATGCCGCACAGTCTGTAAGTGAGGCGCTCGAAGGGCTTGACGACGGGATCGAGCAGGGTTTTACCGCGCGCATCGAGCACCTGCACCAGATAGAGGCCCAGGGGCTTGGTGATGAGCAGGAGAGCGGCGGTATAGAGCGCCAGCTGGAGCCACGCGTTGGGATTGTTCACGGCGGCGCAGGGTCAGAATTTCTCCGGGCGCAGGACCGCGACCACCAGGTAGGCGAGGCAGGCCAGCGCTATCAGGCCGATGATGAAGTTCTCCATGGCGGCGGATCAGCGAACCCTTCCGCAAAAGAGAGCGTAAGCGGCGGCCGCGATGAAGAAGGCCACCGAAACCCCAACCATGAACAGGTCAGACATGCTGGTTTACCCTCCTTGCGGGCGCGAAACCCGCCCCAAGCCATAAGCCCAATAAATGGGCGGTCAGCGCAGCATAAAAAAATTTCATGCCCAAGGGTAGCACCCCGGGCGTTGAGCCCGCTAATGAAAAGTCCCCCGAAAGGCGTTAAACTAACGTTAAAATCCGCTGGTCGGGCCGATCAGGGCGCCGGGGGACGGCCCGCGGCGCGGGCCACAGCCTGACGGGCCATGGTGCAGTCGTAACTGGCTTGGAGGCGAGAGAGTTCTGCGGCATGCTCGTCGCTTTGGGCGTCGAGCATTTCGAAGTCGGTTGCAACTCCGTTCGAGTAGCGAGACTTCGCCAGGCCCAGGGCCTCCCTGGCCTCGGCCACGAGGGTGTCGGCGCTGGCGAGTCGCGCCCGGGCAGCCTTAAGGTCGGAGAACGCGTTCTCGACGTCGGTGGTCACCCCTCTGGCGGCCTCGCCGCCGGACGCCTCGGCCGCGCGCAGGTCGGCGCGCGCCTCCGCCTGTTCGCCGGCCGTCCTGCCACCGGTAAGGATCGGCACCGAAAGACTGACTCCGGCCGTCACATAACCCTTCTTGTCGTACATTTCCGGCAGGTATCCGTTCGACACCCCTCCCGACGCCTGGGCCGCCAGCACCGGCCTGTCGGTCCGCTCGGTCGCCTTCAGCTTCAACCGGGCCGTCCTCTCGGAATCCCGGGCCAGGCTCATCTCGGGACGGTTGGCCATGCCTTCCGCGATGGCCTCCGCCAGGTCGGGAGGCGGTGCGTCCGGACCAAAATCGCCCGCAAGATCAAGGCTTGAGCCGGGTGGGCGGCCAAGCAGCTGGCGCAATCCCGACTCCTGCCTCTCGAGCGCCGCTGTCGCGTCCGCCAGCCGGTTTCCGGCGGCGGCCAGCCTCACCTGCGTGGTGAGCAGGTCGAACTTGGTCGCGGTGCCTCCGGAGAACTTCCTTTGCGAGATGCGCAGCGCCTCCTCCAGGGAGCGGATATCGTCGCGCGCCACGACGACCGACTCCCGCAGCAGCACCGTCCCGTAAAAATCCTGGATCGCCTGATAGCCGAGTTGCTGGCGCGTGAGGTTCAAAGCGTCGCGCGCGGTGATTTCACCGGAGCGGGCAAGTTCGACCACGGCATCCGTGCGGCCGAAGTCGGTGAGCAGCTGGCGGACGGTGACGCTGGCCCCATAGCTGTCCTGGACGGTCTCGTAGAGCGATGTCGGTCCTATCGCGACATAGGGCCGCAACGACATGTAGCCGTAAACGCCGCCCACCGACACCTCGGTGCCGCGGGCCGCGCTCGTCTGGCGCGTCCTGCCTCCGGCCGCGTCAACCGCCGCCCGGGCGGCCTCGAGCGAGGGATACTGCGCCAGCACGGCGTCGATCGTCCCGGCAACGGTAAGAGGCCCCGCGGATTGCCCCGGAGGCGCCGCGGACAGGACGCTGGCGAGCGCAACACCCCAAAAAGCCAGGAAAGTAAGGGTTCTCATGTGTTCAGTGTGAATCCATTGCCACCGCCGCGGCCGACTTGCCGACGGGGGCGGGCCGCCCCGCGATGAAGATGACGGGAAGGCAGCAAAGGCAGATGAGGCCGACCAGCCTGTACGCGTCGAGATAGCTCAGGAGGCTCGATTGCCGCTGGATCATGAGATCGAGCGCCGCCAGGGCGCGGCGGGGCGCCTCCCATGGGGATATGCCGTGGGCCTCCAGACCCCGGCCAAGCTGGCGAAGGCGGACGACCGTCTCAAACCTTCCGGACGAGGCCTGGCTCACCAGTTCGGACCGGTGCGCAGCCGCCCGGTGATCGAGGAAGGTGTTGATGAAGGCTATCCCGAACGAGCCTCCCAATTGGCGCATCATATTGTTGAGCGCGACCCCCTGGGGGATGTCCCTCATGGGAAGCCCGGACACCGCAACCTGCGTCAGGGGAACCGCCATCAGGCAGAGCCCGACAGCGCGGAGGATGATGGGCCAGAAAAAGTCCCCGGCGCCCGCGCTCAGGTTCAGATTGCCCAGCATGAAGGCAAAGAGCGCCACTATGCTGAATCCCGACACGACAAGCACCCGCATCGGAAACCCGCGATTCATCAGCTGCCCGATGAGCGGGAGCAGCACGATGGCGACACCGGCGCCCGGCAGAAAGAGCATCCCCGTCTGCAATGCGCTGAAACCCAGCAGGCGCTGCACGAAGATCGGCACGATGAAGACCGTCGAAAAAAGTGCAAATCCCAGCACAAACGTGAGGGTGGCCGCGGTTGCGAGGGTCCTGCTTCGAAGGACGCGCAGGTCGACCACCGGGTGCTCCGCAAGGAGTTCCCAGATGACGAACGCCACCAGGCTGAAGCCGGCCACCAATGCAAGCACCGTGATGTATCGGGTGGAGAACCAGTCCTCGGTCTCCCCGCGCTCGAGCACCACCTGCATCGAGCCGAGCCCGGCGACGAGCAGGGCGATCCCCGCCCAGTCGATCTCGTCGGCCCTGCGCCTGCTGGCCGGTTCCTTGACATAGATCCAGGACAGAATCGCCGCGCCAAGCCCAATCGGCAGGTTCACGTAGAATATCCACGGCCAGGAATAGCTGTCGATGATCCAGCCCCCCACCGTCGGCCCAATCGTCGGGCCGATGAACACCCCCAGGCCGAAGAGCGCGGCGGCGATCCCCCGCTGCTCGATGGGAAAAGTCTCGAACAGGATCGCCTGGGATGTGGAGAGCAGCGCCCCACCCCCGATCCCCTGGACGAACCGGAATCCGACCAGCTCCCAGATGGAGTGGGCCTGGCCGCAGGCCATCGAGGCGGCCGTGAAGAGGAGGATGGATCCGATGTAGTAGCGGCGGCGCCCGAAGCGGGCGGCGAGGAAGCTCGTCATAGGGATGATGATGACATTGGCAATCGCGTAGGAGGTGACGACCCACGCCACATCCTCGAGGGTTGCCCCGAGGTTTCCGCTCATGTCGGAAATGCCCACGTTGACGATCGAAGTGTCGATGAGTTCGATGATCGCCGCGCTGATCACCGTGATGGTGATGATGATCTTCCGAAAGCCGTGCTCGGCCATTTTTAGCAGGGTGTTGAAAAACTACGATGAGCCGTCGTTGCGATCAGAATGGGCTCTCCGCAAGGCGGGGCTGCCGGGCAAGGCTCGCTGAGCATTGCACCGGCAGCCCCGCCTTGCTCGCGACCAAAATAGTTTGTTGCGCCGGCCATCGTAGTTTTTCAACACCC
>Ga0302319_10003625_pt1 | contig 32113 bp, 32 predicted proteins | sample Bog_T0_2_FD_203319 | JGI IMG/M metagenome (GOLD analysis project Ga0302319, IMG submission 203319) | Peat permafrost microbial communities from Stordalen Mire near Abisko, Sweden - Bog_T0_2 | ecosystem: Environmental > Terrestrial > Soil > Wetlands > Peat | place: Sweden: Abisko, Stordalen Mire... | reverse complement strand
CCGAACCAATCCCTCAAGCTCCGCTTTCTGACTGGAACTCAGCGCGAGCGACGGTGCCGGACGGGGCATGCCCCAGTATAAGGCAGTCCTGATTATATGTAAATAATTATCTAAGACAGGACACTAGTGTAGTGCTATTTTCACCTGGAAGGTTGACATCGTGTCCTCACGTGGGGCAGTAAACGCAGCGCCCATTTTCGGATAGCGTATTTGATTTAAACGCATCGCTCCGTATCGACAAGAACATTCCCGGCCGCAACTCCCCTTGTGTCCGGTTTCCTGGCCTTGTATAATCAACCCAAGCCCTGACATGCCACGTCGCCCATTCTTCGTAGCCCTGCGTTTTGCCGCCGGAATTCTCGCCGTCGCCGCGGTTCCCGTCGCCGAACCCGCCAACACCGCAGCAGCGGCGCTGGACCAGCAGTTCACTCACGTGGTCCATCCTCTTTTAGAGCAATACTGCGTCACCTGCCATAGCGGCGTGACCCCCGCAGCGGGCTTCGATCTTTCCGCCTATACCGGCATGGAATCCGTCGTGCACGATAACGCGCACTGGGGCCTGCTGATCGACAAACTCACCTCAAAGCAGATGCCGCCTTCGCCCATGCCCGCGCCCACCGATCGGGAACGGCTGCAGCTGGTCGATTGGGTGAAAGCCCTCCGCACCGAAGAGGCGCAGAAATACGTGGGCGATCCTGGCCCCGTGCTGGCGCGCCGCCTGAGCAACTCGGAATACAACTACACCATTCGCGATCTGACCGGCGTCGATATACAGCCCACGAGGCAGTTCCCCGTGGACCCGGCAAACCAGGCCGGTTTCGATAATTCGGGCGAGTCCCTCACCATGTCGCCCGCGCTGCTCAACAAATATCTCCAGGCCGCGCACGAAGTCGCCGATCACATGGTCCTGACGCCCGATAGCCTCGCCTTCGCCACCACCCCGATGCTGGTCGAGACCGATAAGGACAAGTACACCATCACCCGGATCGTGGATTTCTATTTCAGCCAGCCGACCGATTTTGCGGATTACTTCGCCGCCGCCTGGCGCTACAAGCATCGTGTCGCGCTAGGCAAGCCGGCCGAAACGCTCGCGAAGGTCGCAGCGGATTCGAAGGTGAGCCCGAAGTACCTGCCCGTGGTCTGGCAGCTTCTCGAAGAAACCCCGCAGGCCAGAAAGCAGGAAGTCGGTCCGATTAAGAAGCTGCAGACCATGTGGCTCGCGTTACCCGCCCCCGGTGCCGGCGGCGACGCCGGCTCCCATAAAGCCAAGACCGAACCGGCCCGCGAAAACTTCACCGCCATGCGCGATTTCGTCGCCCGCGTCCGGCTCGATACCGGCATGCAGTACGCCGCTCCCATCGTCAAAGGTTTGCCCGGCGGCTCGGAAGCCCTGATGGATTGGAAGCTCGATCAGTTTGCCGCTCACCACCGCGATAGCGACCCCGCCGCCCTGCGCAACGACGAAGATCCGCCGCCCGTCGTGGCCGCGATCCCGAAATACCCCGGCCTGCATCAGGATGGCGCTCCGCACTGGGCCGCCGTGATCGCGAAATCGCGCGCCGCCGACTCGGACCTGATCGTTCCAAAAGCCCAGCATGCGCGTTATCAGGAATCTTTCGAACGCTTCGCCCAGGTTTTTCCTGACGCCTTCTTCGTCTCCGAGCGCGGCCGCTACTTCCCCGACGACACGCAGGATAAAGGCCGTTTCCTCAGCGCCGGCTATCACAACGTCATGGGCTACTATCGCGACGACACCGCGCTCCGCGAACTGATTCTCGACGAAAAGGGCCGCCAGCAAATCGACCGGCTCTGGAACGAATTCGACTTCATCGCCCAGCAAACCGAACGTACCTGGGTACAGTGGTTCTTCAATCAGAGCGGCGAAGTAGCCGGTAAAGGCGATGAGGGTGGCTCTCCCCGCCCCGTCGATCACGAAGTCACCGACCAGGCCGTGATCGATAGCCTCCGCGACCTCTACGTTTCGAAGGCCGAAGGCGCCTCCTCGAACGATCCTGTGGCAGCGGCAGCGGTTCGCCAACACTTCGAACGTGTCAACAACGTGCTGCGCTCTCTCGAAAAAGAGCACGCCGGCGCCGAGCCGAAACATCTGGACGCGCTGCTGAAATTCGCCGCCCGCGCCTACCGTCGTCCACTCACCAAGGCCGAAAGCGACGATACGCTCGCCTACTATCACCAGCTGCGCGATAAAAACGGCCTCTCGCACGAAGACGCCATCCGCGATTCCGTCGTCTCCGTGCTGATGTCGCCCGATTTCCTCTACCGCATCGATCTCTCGGCCAGTACTCGCCAGGTGCTGCACACCGTTGCCGCAAGGACGCCAGCCAGTTCATCCGGAACTCCGCTTGCGAGCTACGCATTGGCCAGCCGCCTCAGCTATTTCCTCTGGAGCAGCATGCCCGATGACGAACTCCTGGCCCACGCCGCGTCTGGCGATTTAGAAAATCCCGCCGTCCTCCTGGCCCAAACCCGCCGCATGCTGAAAGACGACCGCTCGAAGGATTTCGCCACCGAATTCGGCGGCAACTGGCTGGAATTCCGCCGTTTTGAAAACCACAACGGTGTCGATCGCGAGCGCTTCCCCGCCTTCAATAACGACTTGCGCGAGGCCATGTTCCAGGAGCCGGTCCGGTTCATTCAGGACGTCATCCAGCATGACCGCTCCGTGTTCGACATGCTCTACGGCAAATATACCTTCGTGAATCCGGTGCTGGCGAAATTCTACGGCATTCCAGCGTTTCCGGAACCCGCGCCCGCGCCGAAGCCAGTCGTTCCCGCGGGTGGCCCGGGCCGCGGCGTCCTGCCTCCGGCCGATCAGCCTCCGCCCGCCAAACCCGTACCCGACATCTGGGTGCGCGTGGACGATGCCGATAAATACCAGCGCGGCGGTCTGCTCCCCATGGCCGTTTTCCTCACCCAGAATTCGCCCGGCCTGCGCACCAGCCCCGTCAAGCGCGGCCACTGGCTGGTGTCGAAAGTCCTGGGCGAAGTGATTCCGCCGCCGCCTCCCGTAGTTCCCGAATTGCCGAACGACGAAGCGAAGTCCGATCTGCCCATCCGCGAACTTCTCGCCCAGCACCGCGCCAACCCGGTCTGCGGTTCCTGCCACGCGCGCTTCGACGTCTTCGGACTAGCGCTTGAAAGTTACGGACCGGTCGGCGAGACGCGCACCAAAGACCTTGGCGGACGCCCCATCAACTCGAGCGCAACGCTGCCCGGCAATGTGGAAGAAGTCGGCCTGACGGGCGTCCAGCAGTACATCCGCGAACACCGGCAAAAAGGCTTCGTCGATGGTCTAAGCCGCAAGCTGCTCTCCTACGCGCTCGATCGTTCGCTGATTCTCTCCGACGAATCCCTGGTCGATACGATGGAAGCGAAATTAACGCTCGACAATTATAAATTCGATTCGCTGGTCGAAACCATCGTCGCGAGTCCGCAGTTCCGCAATCGGCGAGGCACGAACGTCACGGTCAAGACCGTCGCCCCCACGAAGGCAAAAATAGAAGACCCGAATAATCAGGTGAAGAAAGGTTTTTAAGACATGCGCAAAAACAAGAGCGGTAATCAAATCACTCGGCGTACAGTGCTTCGCGGCGTAGGCGTCACCATGGCCCTGCCGTGGCTCGAATCCCTGCACGCCTACGCCGATACGCCCTCCGCATCCGCCTTCCCCACCCGTTTCGGCGTGATGTTCATGGGTAACGGCATCAACGAAGACCACTGGAGCGCCACCGGACAGGGCGCCGACATGGTGCTGAGCAAAACCCTCGCGCCGCTCGAACCGATAAAACAGAAGATCAACTACATCGACGGCCTGTTCATGAAAGAGGCAACCGGCAAGGGCATCCACCCCGCCATGACCGGTGGCCTGCTTTCCGGCGCGCACATCCAGAAAGGCGCCATCATCAAATCCGGCATCTCGCTCGACCAGATGATCGCCAACCATGTCGGCGAAGACACCCCGCAATCGAGCGTCGTGCTCGCCATGGAAGCGCCCATGACCGGCTATCACGAAACCAACTATTCGCTGGCCTACAGCTCGCACATTTCGTGGCAAACGCCGGATTCGCCCGTGCCTGTCGAGCTCTACCCGTCGCTGGCCTTCGACAGCCTGTTTGAAAACCGCGGCAGCCTGCGCAACCAGAGCATTCTCGACCGCGTCCGCGATCGCGCCCAGGCGCTCAGCACACAAATCAGTTCTACGGACAAGACCAAGCTCGATGAATACCTTTCGAGCGTGCGTGAAGTCGAAAAGCGCGTCGAAGCGATGCGCAAAACGAAGGACGTGGCCGACGACGCAGCCAAAGGCAAGAACAAGCCGGCCTTCGCCATGGATCGCCCCGCCAACGGCCTCCCGGACGATCTGCGCGAACACGGGCGTCTGATGTGCGACATCATCGCAATCGCCTTCCAGACGGATAAAACGCGCGTCGCCTCGCTCGTCCAGGCGCGCGATATTTCAGCGCTCTACTATCCGTTCCTCGACGTAAAGGATGGTCACCACGGCGAATCGCACAACAACCTCTCGGATGGCTACGAGCGCATTTCGCGCTTCCATCTGAGCCAGATGGCCTACCTCGCCACCAAACTCGACAGCATGCCCGAAGGCGATGGCACCGTGCTCGATCACTCCCTGCTCATGTTTATGTCGAATATGTGGGTCGGCCGCAAGCACGATAACAGCCGCATCCCACTCGTCCTGGCCGGCGGCATGAGCGGCGCCCTGAAGACGGGCCGCACCTTCGATTTCTACAAATCCGGCGACGAAAACCGAAAAATCTGCGCCCTCTACCTCTCGATCATGGAGAAAATGGGCATGAAAATCGATCAGTTCGGCGATGCCACCGAGCCGTTGAAAGATCTATAGACCGATCAATCAGTTCTCGATCGACATCTTACGCGTCAACTGCATAGCGGCTTCGGGCGTAGTACTGGTCCCCATTTCGGTATCGACGAAGCCTTTATAATCCGCCTCGCGCAGCACGCGAAAGATATAGCCGAAATCGATCTCGCCCGTACCCGGTTCCTTGCGCCCGGGAACTTCGCCGATCTGCACCAGCGCGATCCAGCCCCTGGCCAGTCCCTGCCGGAGGTGCGTCGCGATGTTCCCCTCCATGAGCTGAAGATGGTACATATCGAAGCAAACCTTCACATTCGGATGCGCCACTTCGTCGATCACAGGAAACGCCACTGCCGCCGTATCGAGCGCCATCCGGACCTGCCCCGCCGTAGTGCTGAGAGGTTCCATCACCAGCACCACGCCAAACTCCTTCGCAATGTCACCGGCCCGTTTGAGCCCGGTGACAACCTGAGCCCGCTGTGTATCCCACGGAACGTCGGACTGCTGCCGGCCGACGAAGATAATCGGCTGCGCGCCGCCAAACTTCGCCGCGATTTTCGCCCGCGCCGTCACTTCGTCGAGATAGGCCTGCTCAAACCCCAGCCTGGTCAGGCCCGACGAACTCCCCATCGCGCCCGTGCCGGAAATACTGGCGCACTTCATGCCATTCTGCTGCTGCACCTTAAGCATCGCGTCCTGCTCGCCCTCGCTCGCCGACCAGAAGCTGTAAGCCTTAAAACCCTGGTCTGCCACGCGCTGGATCCGTTCCGCTCGCGGCATTTCGCGCGGAAACATGATTTCGATATTGATCGACAGCGTGTAAGGCGGCGGCGTCTGCGCGGCGGAAACGAGCGAGGTGTCCAGCGCCAGGGGAAACGCGGCACCGGCCGCAATGAGAGTGCGCCTTGCGATCGAAATTGCCATAGAGATTGCCTCCACTGTTACCGAACTAAAACTGCGTAACGCTCAGCATATTACCGTCCGGGTCCGGAAACCAGGCCACACGCGCGCCGCTGGGCGCTGTCCAGATGCCGTCGTCATCCTGCACCAGTCCAGGATAACGCGCAAACGCAACGCCTTTCGACGCCAATTGCTTCACCGTCGCGGTCACATCCGGGACATCCCAGCCCAGCACGGTGTATTGCGCGGGTTTCATTTCGCGCACGTTGGTGACGCGCAGCATCACGCCGTTGGAATCGAAGACCAGCGCGAAGGAATTCTCCTCCACCAGCGTTAGTCCCAGCGTGTCGCGATAAAACGCTTTCGCGCGCCCCGCATCCAGAGTCCCCGCGAACGCTACGATCTTTGCATTTTGCAGCATCCCTACATTATCGTGTAAGGATACCGATGAAAATCACACCAGTGCTGGTCGTGGAAGAGGTGGAACCCAGCCTGCCGTTCTGGATTGACCGGATGGGCTTTCAGAGCGTCGCGGAAGTTCCGCAAGGCGACCGCATCGGCTTCGTCATTCTAATGCGCGATGGCACCGAGCTCATGCTGCAGTCGCTCGCCAGCGTGCGTGCGGACGAACCGGCTTTCGCGGCCGCGGGCGCATCGCGGGTGGCCTCGCTCTTCATCGAAGTGGACGATTTTGCCGACACGCTGCAACGGCTCGAAGGCTATCCGCTCGCTATGCCCGAGCGCACAACCTTCTACGGCATGCGCGAAGTCGGTGTCTTCGAACCCGGCGGAAATATCGTGATCTTCGCTGTCAGGATCTGAAACCGCTCAGGCTTTGACGGGAATCTGGTTCGACGTGACGACCGCGCCGCCGGGCGCTTCACACGTAGCCTGCACTTGAAACAGGCCGCGCCGCATCTCGAAAAGCAATCCAACGGGGATATCCGCTTCGACAGCTTCGCCTGGCGCCAGCGTCACTTCAGCAGGCGCGGGCAGGCGTTCGGGCTTCATTAATTCGCGCGCGTACGCGGTCATGGCGACGGGTGCGCCCCCGGCGCTGGTCACGGAAACACGAAAATAACTCAGCCAGCCGCGTGTCAGCAGGCGCTGTGCGTAAGGGCTGCGATTATGGATCGCCACGGAAACCGAAGCGGGCTCTTCCTCATGCTTCCGTGCGCTGAGCAGCACGGACAAAGCCAAGCCCTCGGCAGGTTCGCCCCACTCACGACCAGCCACGTCGACCACCTTCTTAGGGTCGTCGCGCACCGAAAGGCCCATCTTGGCCAGAAAAGTCAGAAAACGTCTTATGAGGCCGATTGGAATTCTCCTGCAAGGTAATGATATCCGACGCAATTCGTTTTAATACGAAACTTCACAACCCCAGGCTCACTCCGAGCGTCATTCAGGCATGAAGAAATCCAGCGTCGCCAGCGCGTTCTGGCGTTTCATCGCACTCAGTTCGTGCGCTGCATTGCTCTTCGGCGCCGACGCCGCGTTAACCATCTACAACCAAAACTTCGCGGTGATTCGCGAAACCGTGCCGCTTGATTTAAAAGCCGGCAACAATACCGTGAATTTCGAAGGCGCCACCTCGCAGGTGGAACCGGATTCCGTCATCCTGCGCGATCCCACAGGCACACGGGCCGTGCAGGTGCTCGAACAAAACTATCGCAACGATCCGATTTCGCAGGAACGGCTACTCGGCCTCTACGAAGGCAAGACCATCGACTTCGCCATTCGCAACAACGACGGCACCACCAGCATCGTCAGCGGCAAGATCATCCGCAGCGGGTACGCGCCATCGGCCTCGCGCGTGGTCACCCCCTATTACCAACCGAGCCAGCCGACCGGACCCACCCAGCCGGTGATCGAGGTGAATGGCAAGCTGCAGTTCAGCCTTCCAGGCCAGCCGATCTTCCCTGCCCTGGCCGACGACACCATCCTGAAGCCCGCGCTCGACTGGATACTCTATTCCGCGCAGGCCGCGAAATTCGATGCCGAGCTGAGCTATATTTCAGGCGGCCTGAGCTGGACGAGCGACTACAACATCATCGCTCCGGAAAACGGCGACGCCATGGATCTGGTGGGCTGGGTGACGCTCGACAACAAGAGCGGCAAGCAGTTCGATCACGCGCGTATCAAGCTGATGGCGGGCGATGTGAATAAGGTGCAGCCTCCCACCGCGGTTACGTTTTCATCGGCGGGTATAGGCGGCGGGTATGGCGGGGGCGCGCCGCAAGTGACCGAGAAAACTTTCGAAGATTACCATCTCTATTCGCTGCCGCAGCCCACCACGATTCATGACCGCGAGACCAAACAGGTGGAGTTCCTCCGCGCGTCTGGCATCCAGTCGAAGCGGCTGTACATCTACGATGGCGCGCAGCTTCCTTCGAACAACAACAACCAGTATCAGGATATGCGGAACATCCAGCAATACGGAACGCAATCCAATCTGCACGTCTGGATCATGCGCGAATTCGTGAACAGCACGGCGAACCATCTGGGCATGCCACTCCCGGCGGGGCGTATCCGCTTCTATCGGCAGGATCAGGATGGCCAGGTGGAATTCACCGGCGAAAACCAGATCCAGCATACTCCGAAAGATGAAACCGTGCGCATCTACACCGGCAATGCTTTCGATATCACGGGGGAACGCAGACAAACGAAGTTTGTTTCGAACATGCGGCAGCCCGGTGGTTCTCTCGACGAATCGTTCGAGATCAAACTGCGCAACCACAAGACGGAAGCTGCCACAGTCCGGGTGGTCGAACACCTGTACCGCTGGTCCACCTGGACGATTACCGAGGAATCCGCCACTCATCGCCAAACCGACAGCAAAACCATGGAATACGAGGTCACGCTCCAGCCAAATGAAGAGCGCACAGTGACTTACACGGCTCATTACACCTGGTAAAGCCCGACCGTGCTACAATCAATTTTTCCCCGCCTATTGCCATGTTGCTGAGTATTAAGGAGATGGAAGTCCGCAAGATTGGGTTTGCGGAAACGTGGCAGCCCGGAGAGATCGATTTTTCCGATGCCGGGGTGCGTCAGGCTGGTCCTCTGAAGGCCGAAGGTATGGCGGAGTTGCTGCCGCATTCAGGCGAAGAGGTCCGGGTCCATGGCAAAGTGGAAGCGAAACTGGAAACTGAGTGTGATCGCTGCCTCGGCACCGCAACGTTTCCGGTAGCCGCGTCGTTCGATCTGTTTTACAAGCCGGTGGACCCGGAATTGACCGCCGAAGAAGTGGCCATCGACGAGGGCGAGGCCGAGATGGGGTTTTACGAATTGCCCGGCCTGGTGCTGGAAGATATCCTAAGGGAGCAGTTGTTGTTACAGCTCCCGATGCAGCGAGTTTGCAGCGAAACCTGCAAAGGAATCTGCCCGGTGTGCGGCGCGAACCGCAATGAAGTGGAATGTGCTTGCAACGCAGTCCGCGGCAAAGTAGAAGTGATCGACGAGCGCTGGAAGGCGCTTCAAAACCTGAAAGTTCAGTAGTCATATTTGGTCAACCAGAATTTAACGAAAAGCAGAACAGAGAAAAGCAATGCCGAATCCGAAACGCAGACACTCCCACCAACGCACACAGACCCGCCGCGCTCACGACCATCTGGTCAAGCCGGCCGGTTCGGAATGCCCGAATTGCCATGAGCCGAAACAGCCGCACCGCGTCTGCCCGAAGTGCGGGCAGTACAAGGGCCGCGAAGTGATCGAAACGGCCGCGGAATAACTTCCTCCGCCCCGCCGTTTAACGGAATGGAGCGTTAATCACAACGAATGGTAACCATTGCCGTAGACGCGATGGGGGGCGATAAGGCTCCGGTTCCCGAAGTCGAAGGCGCAATCCACGCGGCCAGGCAGTTTGGCCATCGGGTTTTGCTGGTCGGCGATAAGGTTGCCGTGCAGCGCGAGCTCGATTCGCATCCTTCAGCCAGACAGCTTCCGATTGAGGTGGTGCATGCGCCCGAGCGCATTACGATGGACGACCACGCGGCGAAAGCTGCGCGCTCCAAGCGTAATAGTTCGATGCATGTCAGCGCCCGTCTGGTCGCCACCGGAAAGGCAGACGGCTTTATCTCGGCCGGCAATACCGGCGCGTGCATGGCGATCGCGAAAATGGTGCTGGGCAAACTGCCTGGCGTCGATCGTCCCGCGCTTTCGGGCGTTTTCCCCACGATCAAAGGCACTCCCGTCGTCGTAGTCGATGTGGGTGCAAACGTGGATTGCGAGCCCCAGATGCTGGCTCACTTCGGCCTCATGGGCGAAGTCTATTCGCGCCACGTGCTCAAGGTGAAGCGTCCGCGCGTCGGCCTGCTTTCGATCGGCGAAGAAGAGCACAAGGGTAATACGCTCACGCGCGAGACCACGCCGCTGCTGAAGATCATGGATCTCCACTTCATCGGCAACGTGGAAGGCCGCGATATTTTCACAGGGGCCGCGGACGTGATCGTGTGCGATGGTTTTGTCGGCAACGTCGCGCTCAAGGTGAGCGAAGGCCTGGTGGAGATGATCCGCATGATGCTGCGCGAATCGCTGGAGGCCACGCTTTCGCGTAAAATTGGTTATGTGCTCTCGAAATCTGCGTATAAGGATTTCAAGAAGCGCGTGGATTATTCCGAGTTCGGCGGCGCGCCGCTGCTGGGCGTTAAGGGCGTGTGTATTATCTGCCACGGGCGTTCCGACAGCAATGCGATCAAGAACGCGATTCGGATTTCAGCGGAGTTTTTTTCGAGCAAGGTGAATCAGCGCATCGAAGACGAATTGCGCGAATACGACAAGGCGGATTAACGTTATGCGGCGAGTCTTACTGTTTCTGTCGCTTACGGCGTGCGCTTTCGCGCAAACCGAATCTTTCAACCATGTCCAGTGGAAGATGACGCTGGATTCCTCCAGCGCTGCACCCGGCGCGACCGTTCTTGCCCATCTGGAAGCCACCGTGGATGAAGGCTGGCACATGTATTCGCTCTCGACGCCGCCTGGGCCGATCCCCACCACCATTGCCACTGTTGATGGCGCGCCCATCGCGAATGTTACTTTCTTCGAACCGCCGCCCATTCGCAAGTTCGATCCCAACTTTCAGGCCGATACCGAGACTTACGAGGGTAAACAGATCTTCCTCGCCCGCATCGAACTGAAGAAGGATGTCGCGCCGGGCGATGTGACGATCGCTTTCAAGCCGCGCTATCAGACTTGCAGCGGCACGCAATGCATTCCTCCACGCACGCGCGATATCAGTGCGGTGTTGAGCGTTGCCACCGGCGCACCCACTGCTGCGATTGCGATTCCGGCTGGCTATATCGAAGCGAAGCTGGCAGCACCGTCGGCTCCCGCCTCCACCGCGCCCGCAGCTGATAGCGGCATTCTGGCGTTCCTCGCACTAGCCTTCGGTTTCGGCCTCGCCGCCATCTTCACGCCCTGCGTCTTCCCGATGATCCCCATCACGATGTCCTACTTCACGGGACAACGCGGCGGCTTCGCGCAGGCGCTCACGTTCTGCCTTGGCATTATCATTCTGTTTACGGGCATCGGCATCGTTACGACTTTGGCACTCGGTCCGGCTGGAGTTGTGCAACTCGGCTCCAACCCCTGGGTCAACGGCTTCATCGCCCTGATTTTCTTCGTGTTTGGACTCAGTCTGCTGGGCGCGTTCGAAATCACCATACCGTCGAGCGTGCTCACCAAAATGAACACCGCTTCGAACGCCGGCGGCTACATCGGTTCGCTGCTGATGGGCCTCACGTTCGCGCTCGCGTCGTTCGCCTGCGTCGGACCCTTCATGGGCACGCTGCTCGCAGCCTCGGTAACAGGCGGCCAGCTACGCCCCGTGATCGGCATGGCCACCTTCGCCACCGGACTCGCCCTACCCTTCTTCCTGCTTGCGCTGTTCCCCGCCTGGCTCTCGAAAATGCCCCGCTCCGGCGAATGGCTTTCGCGCGTGAAAGTGGTGATGGGCTTCCTGGTGCTGGCGGCGATGATGAAGTATCTCTATAGTCTCGACGCCGTGCTGCAAACAGGCTGGCTGACGCGCGAACGCTTTCTCGCATCATGGGTGGTGCTGTTCGCGATGGCCGGCTTTTATCTCCTCGGCCTCGTCAGACTCCCCGGCATTTCGCACGATGCGGAACTGGGCGTTTCGCGCCTCCTGATTGGAATGTTCCTCGTCATTGGAGCCTTCACCCTGATCCCCGGCATGCTGGGCGCGCGTCTCGGCGAAATCGAAGCGTACATCCCGCCTCCGACAAGCGAATCGGGCGGCAGCGCCACTGCGAGCGGACAGCTGGCGTGGGTGGAGAACGACCTCAGCGGCGCCTTCACCCAGGCTAAAGCCGGCAACAAATACGTGCTCGTGAATTTCACCGGCTACGCCTGCACGAACTGCCACTGGATGAAGGCCAACATGTTCACCAAGCCCGAAATTTCGGGAGTGATGAAGGACATGGTGCTGGTGGATCTTTACACAGATGGCACCGACGCCGCTTCCGTCGCGAATCAGAAACTCGAAGAGGACAAATTCAAGACTGTCGCGATTCCTTTCTATGTGCTCTATGACGCCAACCAGAATGTGCTCGCTACGTTCCCGGGACTGACCCGCAATCCTTCGGAATATCTGGCGTTTCTCAGTACGCGGAGTACGGCAGCGCCGCCGAGCGTGGCCTCCACCGCTTCCGATACCGGCCTCGCGAACGCCCCATTCAAAACGCTGGACGGCGGCACCATCTCCACCGCGGATTGGAAAGGCAAAGTTGTGGTGCTGAATTACTGGGCGACGTGGTGCGTTCCGTGCCGCGCCGAAATCCCCGAGTTCAACAAGATGCATCAGGACCTCGGTTCCAAAGGCGTGGAAGTGGTGGGCATCTCGATGGACGGAGACGACAGTGCCGATACCGTCAGGAAATTTCTGAAGCAGAATCCGATGAAGTATGCGGTCGGTTTGGGCACTGGCGAAATGGATGCCGCGCTGCCTATTACGCTGGTTCTGGATAAGAACGGTAAGACTGTGCAGCGGTTCGAGGGATTTACGAAGCCGGAGGATATTCGGGCCGCCGTGGCGAAAGCTCAAAGCGCGGGATAACGGCTATTGCGGGTCTGATTTCCCGGGCCATGTCAGGTACGTCAGTTTCACGCCGACGCCATCGTCTGATTTGCGGATATCGTATATTTCAGCGTATCGACCACCATTCGTGCGCACGCAGACACGAGTGTTAGGGTGCGAGATTATCGACCCTGATATCCTGTTTTGAATATACGGCATCCTCGCAGTCCTGCAAATTCCATTGCTCATGAGTGCCAAACGCAAGCCTGACTCTTTTTATCGCCATCAGGTAGGTACCCCCGTTCTCACTCAGGCGCACACTCAAATCCGAACTCGAATCCGGTGTTGGGCAGTTCATGTCTCCCACGTCGACATCCAGACCGCACGAAAACGGAACCTCGATTGTTCCCTGTAGAGGACGCTGATTTACAGCAGCTATACAGCATACCGCACGATAAACATGCGATATGGAGGGTTAACTTTCCAGCGTCGCGTACCCGGCACGAACTAATCCGGATATTCGGAACGGTCCTGTCGCTCCACCCCGGCGCTTTGATTGTTAGCGTGTAGGCTCCCGGCGCGACGGCCGGGAACTCGAACTCGCCGGTACGAACGGAGGTCGCCGTGAATTGCACTCCTGAACCACGTTGTGCGGCTAATACAACGTTCGCGTGCTCTATGGGGGCGCCCTGCGGATCCACGACCTGACCCACAACAGATCCTGTCTGCGCCGCCGCGCTCGCGTAACCTGCCGCTATTAGCAGAACTATCCGGAACAACCTCGACATGCTGGTTTCCATAATACGAACGCGCTAAAATCCGAACAGGCAAATCCATTTGCGCCGTCTCCTCGTCCTGGCCCTCACCACCGCAGCCCTCGCCCTCGCGCAAAACACCGCCAGTCTCGCGGGCCGCATCACCGACACCACCGGCCACCCGCTCCACAAAGCCGCACTCACCCTCCGCAACGTCGGCCCCGTACCCGTGCCGCAGCCCACCTTCACCGCCGAAAGCGACGCAGACGGCAACTTCTCCTTCTCTGCCATCCCGCCCGGCAGCTATATGCTCACGTCGGAGCGCATAGGCTATCTGCAAAAATCCTGGCGCTCCGGCCCGCAGGAAACCAGCTCCCGCCTCACCCTCGCCGCCGGACAGCACATCGGTGACGTCGCTCTCTCCATGATTCGCGCCGTCACAATTTCCGGCAAAGTCACCGATGCCGATGGCGATCCCGTGGCCAGCGTGCAGGTCACCCTGCTCCGGCGAACCTACGAAGGCGATGCGGGCTTTATGATCGACCGCTCTTTCTACACCGATTCCACCGGCCGCTACCAGATCCCCGACCTCTCAGCCGGCGAGTACTACCTCAGCGCCAACGTCGGCTTCGAAGCCGGTGCTTTTCCTATCGCCGGCATGCGCGCCATGAATAACTCCGCATCGGAACAGCTCGCGAACCCCGCGCAGCCGCCGCGATATTACACCACCACTTACTATCCGGGCGAAACCGACCGCCGTGCCGCCCGCGCAATCCCCGTCGTCGCCGCGCAAAGCGATATCCAGGGAATCGATATCCGTCTCCGCACCACTCCCGCATTTCAGGTAACAGGTAAAGTCACCGGAACAGTAGCCGGCCATCCGCTCGACCAGTGCCAGGTCGCTCTGGCGGGCGCCGACGCCCCCGGTTCAAACGGCCTCAACGGAGGGCTCGGTGGCTTTCGTCCCTCCATCCAGATCGCAAAAGACGGCACCTTCGATTTCAAAAACACGCATTTCGCGCCAGGAAACTATTACCTCATCGCTTACTATCGTCAGAGCCCGGTCGAAAAGATCGTCGCTCGCCAGCCACTCACCATCCGCGACCGCGATATCGACGACGCAATCCTAAGCCTCGAACCTCTCGTCGATCTTCACGGAATCGTCGCAATCGAAGGCCAGCCCGGCGTTGACTTCAGCGCGCATTCAGACACCAATCCGCCGCTCACCACTACGATGAGCGTCGGCCTCACCTTCACGAGCAGCCTGCGCGTGCCCAACGGTCTCACAGCGCGCATCCAGAGCGACGGTTCATTCACTCTCGCAGGCATCGCGCCCGGAACCTGGGATCTGCGCGTGAACGGCACCCTCAGCACCTACGTCAAGTCGATCAAACTCGGCTCGCGCGAAGTGTCCGCCAACGGCATCCTAATCGATGTCACAACCACCCCGGCGTCACTGCAAATCACCCTGAGCCCGAACATGAGCACCATCACAGGCATCGTTGAAACGCCCGACGGAAAACCGGTACCCAACAGCGCCGTCACCATAGTGGGCATTCCGCGCGCATTTGGCAGCCGAACTATCATGACTGGCTCCGGCCGCGACGGTCGCTTCACCACCCACAACATCCCGCCCGGAACTTATCGAGTCTTCGCCTGGGAAGATCTGGAAACCGCCCAGCGTTACAACGCCGATGACCTCGCGCAATACCAGAACCAAAGCGCCACCGTAACCGTGAAAGAAAACGAATCCGCCGAGGTCACGCTGCGTCAGATACCTGCATCGTCGCCGCTCCGCTGACCCGCGTCAGCACTTCCAACGCGATCTTCTTCCCGCGCTCTCCGATCTCCCCCACAGGCCCCACGCACGCCGGACATCCCGCCTCGCAAGCGCAGCCTTCAATCAGTTCCCGCGATTGCGTCAGCATCCGATCGCTCAACCTGTAAAGCGGCGCACTCAACCCCACCCCACCCGAGTAGCTGTCATAAAGGTACAGATTCGGCTCCCACGCCAGCAACCCGCCCGACTGATCTTCCGTCATCGCCACACCCAAATCGCGCGGATCGCACATCAGCAGCAGCGACGCCACTGTACGAAACGCATTGCCCAACCCGCTCAGCCCGCATTGCCGCTCCGATGGCGTGTACTCCGTCATCGCCTCCAGAAACGCTGCCGGAAAATGCAGCCACCACGATGTCGTATGCATCTCCTGCTCCGGCATCGAGAGCTTCCCCGCCCCCACATTCTCATTCGTATAAAAACGGATCTTCTTAAACCCGACAATCTGCCGGTTCACCCGCACATCGCCATGTACCTTCTCCACGCCCGACCCCACCACGGCCTTATCGAACTCCCGCAGCGGTTTCACCTGCGTGTAATCGATCGCATCGGTATAGTAATCGCAATCCACGCGCTTCACATAAGCCTTGCGCTCTTCGAAATCGAACCGCTCCACATGGAACTGCTTCGCTTCATGCAGATAAATCGCCTTCTCATGCAGCGTAGTCAGCGCGGCCGTATAAGACACCTCGCCGATAATCTTCGCCTCGCCCGTAATATCGATCACCACGAAGTTATCGCTCGAAACCGACCGCAAACTCACCGCATCGGCCGGATAACTATCCGAAGTCCAGTGCCACGCGTCACCGGATCGATGTAACATCCCCGCCTCCGCCAGAAACGAACACAAGTCGCCAGTCTCATGCGGCCCGAACTTTTCATCCGCCCGCATCGGCAACTCAAACACCGCGCACTTCAAATGATTGAGCAGCACTTCCAGGTTATCCGCATTCACATAAGCATGCTCCGGCGAGCGCTCGAACAAATATTCCGGATGCTCCACCACATACTGATCCACCGGCGCGCTCGACGCCACCATCACCGCCAGCGATCCCGTATTGCGTCGTCCTGCGCGCCCCGCCCGCTGCCACGTCGAAGCAATCGTCCCCGGATACCCCGCCATCACCACCGCATCGAGCGACCCCACATCGATCCCCAGTTCGAGCGCGTTCGTCGCCACCACCGCGCGAATATCGCCCGACCGCAGCCGCTGTTCGATCTCCCGGCGCTCACGCGGCAAATACCCGCCGCGGTAACCCCGCACAGACTCCGTCGGTATGCGCCCCTTATCGCAGGCGTCTTTAAGATAAGTCACCAGAATCTCCGTGGCTAACCTGTTATTCGCAAACACCAGCGTCTGCTGATGATGATCCAGTAACTCCTGCGCAATGCGCCGCGTTTCGTTGATGTAACTCCGCCGTATCCCCAGCTGCCGGTTCACCACGGGCGGGTTATAACAAACGAAAACTTTTTCCCCCGCCGGAGCGCCATTCTGATCGATCAGCTCAAACGGAGCCTCCATCAGCGTCTCCGCCAGTTCCTTCGGGTTCGCAATCGTCGCCGAACAAGCCACAAACTGCGGCTTCGACCCATAGAATTCGCACAGCCGCTTCAGCCGCCGCATGATGTTCGCCAGATGGCTGCCATACACGCCACGGTAGTAATGCAGCTCATCCACCACGATGTACCGCAGATTCTCAAACAGCTTGACCCACTTAGTATGGTGCGGCAAAATGCCCGTGTGCAGCATGTCCGGGTTAGTCAGCACGATATTCGCGCGCTGCCGGATCGCCCGCCGCGCATCCTGCGGAGTATCTCCGTCATAAGTGAACGCACACAAATCTGACCCCATATCTTCAATCAGCCCGTGTAACTCATCCAGCTGATCTTCCGCCAGCGCCTTGGTAGGAAACAGATACATGGCGCGCGCCCCTGGCTCAGCCGTCAGACGATCCAGCACCGGCAGGTTATAACAAAGCGTTTTTCCGCTCGCCGTGGGAGTTACGATCACCACATTGCCGCCCGCGCTCACTTTCTCGCAAGCCAGAGCCTGATGCGTGTACAGCTTCGCAATCCCGCGCGCCGCCAGCACCTCCCGCAGCTTCGGATTCGCATTCTCGGGAAATGCCGCGTACTCACCCGCGCGCGCCGGCGTCCGTCGAATCGCGCGAATCGGACTATCCGGCTCCATCGCCATCCGCTCGAACTTATTCAGCACAGGAGCTAACTCACCCTTATGCCTCACGGGTATTTCAGGAAATAATGAAGGAGACAACAACGACAAGGGCTCTGACATTCGTCTTTTATTCGCCTCGGTGTAGTTACTTTACCACGAAGCGAGTCAGACTAACCGGGCGTTCTTATAAGGATTGCGAATAACCAGATCGCCGAACTTCTGTCCGTCGCTGAAGTCCTCTGTCCAAAGGATCGAGCAATCGGATTCGAGCGCGCTGTTGAGTATCATCGCGTCGTACCAGGCAAGCTTATAACGGCGCTGCAGATGAACGGCCGCAATGACGGATGCATGATCCGGACGATGCAATCGCCATTCTGCGTAATCGTCAAGTATGGCTTCCGCCTCCTGGCTAGTCATCTGAAACTTGCGCGTAGCATTTGCGTAAAACTCCATAAGCACCTGCACGCTGAGCACTCCGACTCCGTCCGTGAAAAGCCTTGAAAGCAGCGCGACACTCACGTCGTGTTTCAGCGTGGCATCCGCGCTACAGGCATAAAGAAGAACGTTCGTATCAACGAACTCGATCATGCACTTCTTCCCGAGTCCATGTGATCTTGTCGCCGACACCGCGGTTCGGAGCGTTCTTCATGCGCTCGATCGCGCGTTTTGCCCGTGCATCGTAGTCGTCTTCGCTCAGAATCAACTTCGAGATTGCGCTAGTCATCAGGCTCGACATCGAAACATTTCGTTTCGCCGCCATCACCCGAAGCTTCTGCAGCAGTCCCACGGGCAAACTTAAAGTGACATTTTGCTTTTCCATCAGAGCCCTCGTTGATGCAACTCTTCGCGCGTCCACCTAAAATTGGCGCCGGTGCCCCGATCAGTGGCGTTCTTCATGCGCTCGATCAAACGCTTTCCCCGCGCATCATAATCGTCTTCGTCGAAAATCTTTTTCGTGATCGCGCCAGTCATCAGACTCGACATCGAAACATTTCGTTTCGCCGCCATCACCCGAACCTTCTGCAGCAAATCCACGGGCAGACTCAAAGTGACATTTTGCTTTTCCACGTGAATCAGTGTAGCACGTAATCACGTGCAGCACGTGATCATCAACCCCGATCCCATACCTCTTCGCGCGTCCACGTGATCTTGGCGCCAATTCCCCGACCTGGAGCGTTCTTCATACGGTCAATCATCCGCTTCGCACGCGCATCGTAATCGGCTTCATCCAGAATCATCTTCGAGATCGCACTCGTAGCCAAGCTCGACGTCGACAATCCTTGCTTCGCCGCCATCACCCGAAACGTCCGCAGCAACCCCACAGGCAAACGCAAATTCACATTTCGCTTTTCCACACCAATCAGTGTAGCCTCCAATTCCCGCCCCACATGAGACAATTCTAAGCGATGCGAAGGGTCTCCCCCACCTCCAAATCCCGTGCCGCAACCCTGCTCGCCGCCCTGGCGACCGCCGCTCTCCTCGCGCAGCAACCGCTCCACCCAACACCCTCCAAACCCGCCAACACCTACGCAGACCCCACCCTCTGCGCCACCTGCCACGCCGAAATCGCCGCCAATTTCGCCAAAACCGGCATGGGCCGCTCCTTCACCAAAATCACCCCCGACCACCCCGCCGATCCCTTCCCCGGCAAGCCCTTCTATCACCCCGCCTCGGACAGCTACTTCGCCATGATCCAGCGCGATGGCAAAACCTACCAGCGCCGCTGGCAGCTCGATTACAACGGCCGCGAAACCAACATCGAAGAGAAATCCGCCGACTACGTCCTCGGCTCCGGCAACCACGGCCGCACTTATCTCCACCTCAATCCGCGCGGCGGCCTCCAGCAACTCCCCCTCGGCTGGTACTCCGAAAACGGCGGCACCTGGAACATGCTCCCCGGCTTCGACCGCGCCGATTATCCCGGCTCCGAACGCCCCGTCCACTACGAGTGCCTCTTCTGCCACAACGCCTACCCCAAAATCCCCAAAGCTAACGAAGAACCAGGCTCCGAACCGGTCTACCTGTTGCCCCTCCCCAACGGCATCGGTTGCCAGCGCTGCCACGGACCCGGCCAGCACCACATCGATACCGTTTCCAAACCTGGCGCAACCGCCGACGAAATCCGCGCCTCCATCGTCAACCCAAAACGCCTCACGCCGGAGCGCGAAATGGAAGTCTGCATGCAATGCCACCTCGAAACTTCCAGCCTGAAACTGCCGCATGCCGTGTCCCGACAGGGCCGCGCGCCGTTCTCCTACATTCCCGGCCAGCCGCTCGAAAACTTCGAGCTGACCTTTGACCGCGAGCCCGGCAAAAACACGCGCTTCGAAGTCGCCAACGCCGCCTATGCCTTCCGCAAATCGCAGTGCTTCCTGCAAACGCAATCCGCAGACGCCGATCACCAGTTGCGCTGCACCACCTGCCATGACCCACACAACATTCCCCGCGGCGCCGAGGCCACCACGCATTACAACACCATCTGCGGCACCTGCCACACCGCCGCCCTCACCGCGAAACTAGCCACCGGCGCGCACCCTGCCAATCCCGATTGCATCGGCTGCCACATGCCAAAGCGCCGCACGGACGACGCCATCCACATCGTCATGACAGACCACTCCATTCAGCGCCGTCCCCCCGCCAATGGACTCGCGCCCAAGGCCGAATACTACGAATCCGCGGCCAACGCATACCAAGGCGAAGTCGTCCCTTACTATCCCGCCAAACCCGCGCCCACCCCCGAAAATCAGCTCGATATAGCCGTCGCCCAGCTGGCCGATGCCACCAACCTGAAGGAAGGCATCCCGCAACTCGCCACCCTGCTGCAGAAATATCGACCCACCCGCGCCAGCTACTATGCCGATCTCGCCGAAGCTCTCCACAAAGGTGGCGATGCCGCCCACTCCGCGCAATACTTCGATGCCGCGCTGCACTTCGCGCCCAACTCCACCGTCATCCTGCTGCAATACGGCAACGCTCTGGTCGATTGGCAGGCCTGGCCACGCGTCGAAGCCACCATGCGCCGCGTCATCGCGCTCACGCCCACAGATCCCGTTGCCTGGGGCCTTCTCGGCCAGGCCCTTTTCGAGCAGCACAAAGACGCTGAGGCCAAAACCGCGCTCAACAAAGCCCTCGCGCTCGATCCCGATCTCCCCGAGCCGCACAACTACCTCGCCGGCATGCTGGTCCGCGCGGGCGACCTCGATGGAGCCGAAAAAGAGTTCCGCGCCGCGCTCAAAATAATGCCCACCAACGCCGACTGGCAGGCCAATCTCGCCGGCCTGCTCGCACAGCGCGGCTCCATCCCCGGAGCCCGTTTTCTCTTCGAGCGCGCCATAAAACTCAAGCCCGATGCCCCCGCCCCGCACCTCAATTTTGCCCGAATGCTGGCCAACGTGAACCTGACCGCCGAAGCGGAACAGCAGGCGCGCGCCGCCGTCCTGGCCGACCCCGGCGCGGCCGCCGCCCACGAACTCTGGGGCATTCTGCTCACCACCCTGCGCGATGCCGATGGCGCCGCCCGTGAACTCTCCACCGCCGTCAACCTCCAGCCTGATTTTTGGCGCGCCCACTACGAATTAGGTATCGCCCTCTCGATGAAGGGCGATACCGCCGGCGCCACGCAGCACTTCCGTCTCGCCGCGCAGGGCAACGACCCGGCCGCCAAAGCCGCGGCGCTCGAACTCCTCCAAAAATCCGGCAGATAATTGCCACCGATGCCCGTCGTGTACTGGTGACGGCTACACGGCACACGGCTGTAAACTGAGCCTGATGGCGGAACTCCGTATTGCAGCAGGCGACCAGGGCTTCGACAACCGCATCCGGCAACTGTCGGATAGTGTGCAGTCGCGCCTTCGCTACCACTCGATTGCATTGCCCGATGGCTCCGTGCTCCCCGGCCTTCAGTCCATCGAACACCTGCGCTGGCGTCTCGGCCTTTTCGGTCTGCCGGAAGATATGCGCGGTAAACGCGTCCTCGATATCGGCGCGTGGGATGGCTGGTTCAGTTTCGAGTGCGAACGGCGCGGCGCAACGGTCGTCGCGGTCGATTGCGTGGCTCTCAACACTTTTCTCGAAGCCCGCGAACTGCTCGGTTCGCGCGTCGAATACCTCACACTCGATGTCGACGAGCTCTCCGTAGCAAAACTCGGCCGCTTCGATATCGTGCTCTTCTTCGGCGTGCTCTATCACCTGCGCCATCCGCTGCTGGGCCTCGAAAAAGTGGTGGAGCTCTCAACCGATCTCGCGCTGATCGAATCTTACGTGATTGCTTCGGAAACGCGCACCATCCCCGCCGTCACCGAGTTCTATGAGCGCACCGAACTCGGCGGCCAGATCGATAATTGGTGCGGACCTTCGCCCGAAGCGCTCCTCGCCCTCTGCCGTTCCGCCGGCTTCGCCACCGCGCAACTCATGGACGTCACCAACCAGCGCGCTTCCGTGGTCTGCCGCCGCCGCTGGCCCCGGCCCAATGGCGCCGCACCCGCTCCGCACCTGAATGCCGTCGTCAACAACCGCACCCAGATCGCCCGCTTTCACCCGCTCAAAGACGAATACCTCTGCTGTTATTTCAAATCCTCCGAAACCGGCCTCACCGCCGATAGCCTCTTCGTCGAAGTCGACGGCTTCGGCACCGGCACGCTCGTCGTCACCGCAAACGGCGCCGAAGCCTGGCAAGCCGACTGTCTGCGCCCTCCAGGCCTCACGCCCGGCCGTCACCAGGTTCGCCTCCGCACCGCAAACAGCTCACTGAGCAATGCCGCCGAATTCGAAATATCGGACGAATCTGGTCACACCGTAGCCATTGAATCCGACACACTGCCCACAGATCCGCCCGAACTTTGCAGCGTGGAATTTCATCCTCCTGGCGATAGCCGTATCGCCATCGGTCGCGCCGGTTCCCTCGTATGCTATTTCCGCTGTGCGGCCGAAACCCTGGGTGCTATCGACGTGCATCTTGACGTGGCCGGAAAAATAGTTCAATCTCATACAATCAGCTCCCACGGTGGGTGTGTGTGGCAGGCCAATATCCTGCTGGATGAAACGTTGCCATCCAAGGAAATCGGGGAGCCGCCAGTGCGCCTTCGCCTGGGAAAAGGAACATGGAGCGAACCAGTATCGTTGCGGCGAACAACCTGACCGAACTGAGTCCACCACGCGCCGAAGATGCCGCCGAACTCTTCGCCGTCGTGGATCGCAACCGCGCGCGTCTGCGCCAGTGGCTGCCCTGGGTTGCACCGGACTATTCGCTGGGCGATGCGCGAAGCTTCCTGCTGCGAACTGCAGCGGAGTCCGAAGACCGTTCCAGCCTCACTCTGATCATCCGCCACAAAGGCGCACTGTGTGGCGTCATCGGCCTGCACAAAATCGACAAGCTGCACAAAAACTCCAGCATCGGCTACTGGATCGACGAAGCCCATCAGGGCCTGGGCATAATCACAGCCGCCTGCCGGGCAGTCGTGACCGAAGGCTTTGAAAATTTCGGACTCCATCGCATTGAGATTCGTTGCGCAGTCCATAACCATCGCAGCAGCGCCGTACCGCGTCGCCTCGAATTTCTCGAAGAGGGCATCCTGCGCGAAGCCGAATGGCTGCACGACCATTGGGTCGATCTTCGTGTCTTCAGCATGCTTGCGCAGGATTGGATCAAATAGAACTATTTCTCCTGGATCGACTGGATATAGCCGGTCAGCAGATCGATCCGCTGCGCCACGAACGCCGGGTCGCGCCGGATCGCCTCGAAAAGTTCGTAATAAACCGGCATCTCACGCGTGCCATGCACGGCCGGAATCCCTTCCTCGCCGTCGATCGCCTGTTCCACCAGCAGCAGCGGAAACTTACCGCCGCTCTTTCTCTTCAACAGCGTCAGATCGGGCACGCGCGCCTTCAGCGCCGGCGCCGCCGGGCCATTTCCTTTGCCCTCGACGCCATGACACGATGCGCAATAAACCGTGTACAACTCGTGCCCGGACATTGCATAGCTTTCGATGTCTTCAGCAACTCATGAATGCGCGCCGGCACGATCTTCCAGGAAAGACCGAACTTGTCTTTCAGCCAGCCGCACTGCACGCGCTGCCTCCCGAGGAAAGCTTTTCCCAGTAGTAGTCGATTTCATCCTGCGTATGGCATCGTACGACGAACGAAACAGCTTCGGCAAATTTAAAATTCGGACCACCGTTCAGCGCCGTAAACAGCTGTCCATCGAGTTCGAAGGCAATCGTAAGGATTCCACCCTTCGGCCCTGGCGCATCGCCCGTATTGCGCAGTTCGTCCAGGCGGCGGGAATTACGGAAAACCGTGAGATAGAAATCGACCGCTTCTTTGGCGTTCGAGTCAAACCACAGAAATGGTGTGATGCGTGGAAAACTTTGAAGTGCGCTCATGTTACCCGCATTTTCCCAAATCTCACAGGCCGGCGGCCGCATCACTCCCTCCGACCGCCAACTAACCCCCCTTAGTACAATGAAATGTCCCCCGAATTGGATCTCCGTGCCCGATTGCAGGACCTCCGGGCGACCCAAGACTTGACGAATGTTCGATAACCTCTCCGACAAACTGCAGCGCGTTTTCAAAAACATGCGCGGCGAAGGTCGCCTGTCCGCCGAAAACATGGAATCGGCGCTGCGCGAAGTTCGCGTGGCGCTGCTCGAAGCCGACGTCAATTTTAAGGTCGTCAAGCAACTCATCGAAAGCGTCAAGACCCGCGCCATGGGCCAGGAAGTTCTCTCTTCCCTCTCGCCCTCGCAGCAGGTCATCGGCATCATCAACGACGAACTCGTCAAGATCCTCGGTGGCCACGAATCCAAGCTCCGTTTCGCCAACGATCCGCCCAGCGTCTTCCTCATCGTCGGCCTCCAGGGTTCCGGTAAGACCACTTCATCCGGCAAACTCGCCCGCTGGCTGACAAAGAATGGCCATCGCCCCCAACTGGTTTCGGTCGATATTTATCGCCCCGCCGCCCGCGAACAACTCGCCATCATCGCACGCGACATCAAGGTTCCCATCTACCCCGGAACCCCGGAAGAAAAGCTCCCCCTGGATCTCGCCCGTTCCGCGCGCCGCGAAGCCACCAACGCCGGCCGCGACGTTCTCATCGTCGATACCGCGGGCCGTCTCCACATCGATGACGACCTGATGAGCGAATTGCAGCAGCTCAAAGAACTGCTCAACCCCGTCGAAATCCTCTTCGTCGCCGACGCCATGACCGGTCAGGACGCGGTCAAATCCGCTGACGAGTTCCACAAAAAACTCGGCATCACCGGCGTCATCCTCACCAAAATGGATGGCGACGCCCGCGGCGGCGCTGCGCTCTCCATTCGTTCCGTCACCGGTCAGCCCCTGAAATTTGTCGGTTTGGGCGAGAAATCCGACGCCTTCGAACCCTTCCATCCCGATCGCGCCGCCTCGCGAATTCTCGGCATGGGCGACATCGTCAGCTTCGTCGAAAAGGCGCAGGAGGCCTTCGACGGCAAGCAACAAGAGGAAATGCAGCGTAAGCTGATGGATAACGAGTTCTCTCTGGAGGACTTTCGCGATCAGCTGAAATCGTTGCGCAAGTTAGGGTCGCTTGAGTCGATCCTGAAAATGATGCCAAAAGTTGGCATGATGAAAGAGTTGCAGAATCTGCAGCCGGATGAAAAGGAGTTGACGCGCATCGTGGCGATCATCGATTCGATGACGCCGAAAGAGCGCAACAACCACATGCTCATCAACGGCAGCCGCCGGCGCCGCATAGCGCAGGGCAGCGGAACGTCGGTGCAGGAGGTGAATAGTCTGCTCAAGCAGTACGGGCAGGCCAGGAAGATGATGAAGAGCATGTCCGGTAACTTCGGCGGATTGAGCAAGAAGCTGGGGAAGCTGGGCGGGCTGGGATTACCCGGATTTTAGATCCGCCCAAACTACAGATTTGAGATTTTAGATTTTTCGAGGACAATAAAGTAATGTTGATGATTCGTCTGGCGCGTTTCGGCGCCAAAAAGAAGCCGTTCTACCGCGTGGTAGTCATTCAAAAGGAACGTGCGCGCGATAGCCGCAATCTGGAAGTGGTGGGCAACTACAACCCGCTCACAACTCCGGAGACCGTGAACCTGGTTCACGAACGCATCGACCACTGGGTCAAGAATGGCGCACAGTTGTCGGATACCGTGGCCCGTCTGGTGAAAAACCACCCGGCCGTAGTAGCCGCATAAACTTTTCGCGCATTTGCTGCTGCCCGCTCTCCGGTATACGGGAGCGGGGAAATTTGGGGGAGGCCGATGAAACAACTCATTGAAGATATCGCCAAGTCTCTGGTCGATGTGCCGGAGGAAGTGGTCGTAAACACCGTGGATGGTGAGCAGGTGACCGTCATCGAGTTGAAAGTGGCTCCCGGAGACCTGGGCAAGGTGATCGGCAAACAGGGCCGCACGGCGCGTTCCATCCGCACCATTCTGGGCGCGGCCGGCATGAAAGCCAACCGCCGCTACACGCTGGAAATCCTTGAGTAACGACACCGCGGACTGGGTCACCGTGGCCGTCCTCGTGCGCCCGCGCGGCGTGCGCGGCGAAATCACCGCGGTCTCGCAATCCGGCCATCCCGAGCGCTTCGCCCAACTCCGCTCCGTCCGTCTTTTCGGCGATGGAAAAGAATACCAGGTGGAGCGCGTCTGGGATCATCTCGGCACCCTCGTCTTCAAATTCGCAGGCGTCGATTCCATGAACGATGCCGAATTATTGCGTGGAGCCGAAGTTCGCATCCCTCCCACCGAGCGCGTCGCACTCGATCCCGGCGAATACTTCCAGTCCGATCTCATCGGCTGCGAAGTGCGCGATCATCACTCGAAGCGCGTCATCGGCCGCGTCACAGGCTGGGAAGAGTATGGCGGACCTTCCCTGCTCCAGATCGATGGCGGACGCATCCTCATCCCCTTCGTCAAAGCCATCTGCGTCGATATCCGCCCCGCCGATCGCGTCATTGAAACCGTGCTTCCCGAAGGCCTCGAAGACTCCATGCACGCATGAAGTTTCACCTGCTCACCATTTTTCCGGACTTCTTCGACGGACCCTTCCGTCAGGGCGTCGTCGCACGAGCAGCCCAATCCGGCGCGCTCGATATTCACATTCACGATCTCCGCACCTGGACGCATGACGTGCATCGCACCGTCGACGATCGGCCCTTCGGCGGTGGCGAAGGCATGCTGCTCAAACCCCAGCCCATCTTCGAGGCGGTCGAATCCATCTGGCCGGAACGCACACCGCACCGCCGCGTGATCCTGCTCTCCGCCCAGGGCCGCAAATTCACCCAGCAAATCGCTCGCGAACTGTCAGCCAACGAAGAAATTCTGCTCATCTGCGGCCGCTACGAAGGCGTCGATGAACGCGTCGCCCTCCACCTCGCCGACGACGAACTCTCCATCGGCGATTACGTTCTGAGCGGCGGTGAACTCGCAGCCGCGGTCGTTGTGGATACCGTAGCCCGCCTGCTCCCCGGCGTCCTCGGCAACGAAGATTCCTCCGTCAACGAATCCTTCACCGGCGACATTCTCGATTGCCCCCAGTGGACCCGCCCCGCCGATTTCCGCGGCTGGAAAGTCCCAGACGCCCTGCTCAGCGGCCACCACGCCGAAATCGCGAAGTGGCGCAAACAGGCCGCGCTCGAAAAAACCCGCCGCCTCCGCCCCGACCTGATCAACGGCTGAGGTACGGCGTCAACTTCTCCCGCACACTCGGCGGAACAGCCGTAGCGCGCTGCGTGCCCTTATCCAGACTCGCAATCACCACATTCCCCGCCGCGGCCTCAACCCCGCTCTTCAACACTCGAAACTTCAGCTGCACCGACGTATTCCCGATCCTGCCCACCGAAACTTCAATCTCCAGCAGATCGTCGTAAACGATTGCGCTGCGATAATCGCACTCCACATGCACGCGCGGAAAACTGATCCCCGGATGCTCATGCAGCACGCCAATCGAGCGAAAAAACTCAATCTCCGCAGCCTCGAAACAGCGGAACATCGCCGTGTAGTGGATGCGCCCGCTGGCGTCTGTATCGATAAAGAGGATGCGTGTATTCCAGCGAAATGGCATTCTCTAATCAAAACACTTCCCGCGCCTCCCTGCAAACCGCGGGGCGCGGGTGGCATCATGTTGTTCATGCAGGAAAGGAATCCGAGGTATACCCGCATCGAATACGAGCGGCGCTTCCTCGTCGATCCCGCAGCGGACTGGCAGCGCAACGCCAAACCGGTTTCCAAACTCCTCGACGACCGTTATTTGACCTGCGGCAAACTTCGTCTTCGCCGAATCGAAGACTCCGATACGGACCGCATCGCATGGAAGCTAACGAAGAAGTATGATTCGGATTCGCCGTTCGCGCAGCCGGTGGTAAGCGTCTGGCTGTCGTCTGAGGAGTATGAAGCGCTGTCGGGCCTCCCTGGCCATAGCGTCTCGAAGCGGCGATACTACGACGAACGGGATGGCCTGATCTTCTCAATCGACGTTTTCCATGGCGAACTCGACGGCCTGATTCTATGCGAAACCGAATCCGAATCGCTCGCAGGGCTTAGCGCAGTCCGCTTCCCTCCGTACGCGCGCTGGGAGGTCACCGAAGACGTTTTTTTCACCGGAGGCTTCCTGTGCCGCGCCGGACGCCCACATCTCGAAGCGGCCATCGCGCGCATAACAGAGTCACCTTAAAGCAAACGCCACCAGGTAATCCCCCACCGGCCCCAGCCCTTTCACTCCATGTCCGCCCGCCGCGATCACCAGAAACTGCCGCCCATCGCGCCCGCGAAAAGTCATCGGCGTCGCCCGCGCGCTGGTCGGCAATTCGCCGCGCCAAAGCTGCTTCCCCGTCTCAACATCGTATGCATAAATACCCGGATCCAGCGTCCCTGCCATAAACACCAGGCCGCCCGCGGTCACAATCGGACCGCCCAGCGAGGGCGACCCCGGCGGCGTCACTCCCGGCTTAAAAGACCCCGTCGGCGTCGTCCATTTCACTTCCCCGGTATCGGCATCCACGCCATTCAGCACTCCCCACGGCGGCGCGATACACGGCAGACCGCTCGGCGCACGCAGCAGCCGCCGCGCCATCCCGTAAGGCGTGCCGCGCTGCTCTGCAAATTCCCAGTCGCCATTGATATTACGACCTTCCGTCTCCCGTTCGCGCGCGAAATCTCCGCGTGGAATCAGCCGCACCTCGGCGCCCAGATTATTCGTCGGAATCAGCAGCAGCCGGTGCGCCGGATCGTACGCCGCCCCGCCCCACGCCATCCCCCCGATGTTCCCCGGCAGAAAATACGATCCACCGACGCTCGGCGGCGTAAACACGCCTTCATTCCGCAGTTTGCCCATCTCCGCCGTGCAGAATGCCCGGTCGGCATCCGTCGCACCCCACGGCGCGGCAACGCCCTGCGGAGCCAGCCCCTTCGGCGACACCGGAAACGGCTGCGTCGCCGAAGTCTTCTCCCCTGCGACATCGGTCTGCGGTACCGGCCGGTCCTCCACGCCAAAAATCGGCTTGCCGGTCGCGCGATCCAGCAAGAAGAAATTCCCACTCTTCGATCCCACACCAACCGCCGCAATACTCGCGCCGCCTCGCCGCACATCGAACAGAATCGGAGGCGATGCCACATCGTAATCCCAAAGATCGTGACGCACCGTCTGGAAATGCCACACCCGCTTACCGGTCGTCGCATCCAGCGCCACCACCGAATTCGCATACAGATCGTCGCCCAGCCGTTCGCCGCCATAATAATCCGGGCTCGCGCTGCCCGTCGGCACAAAAACCAGATTGCGCTGCGGATCCGCCGCGATCACCGACCACGCATTCGCCGCCCCGGTCATTCGCAAACTGGCCGGCAGCGGATCCCACGTCCATTTCAGTCTGCCGCTCACCGCGTCGTAGCCGCGCACTTCCCCGCTCGCCATATCCGTCGCGCCATTATCGGCAATCCCCGACCCCACAATCACCGTGTTCCCCACAATTGCCGGCGGCGACGTCTCTTCGTAATCGGAAAATCCACGCGGCGCGATACGCAGCCCGTTGCGCAGATTCACCTCACCGTTATCTCCGAAGCTCGCCACAGGCTTGCCGCTCAGAGCATCCAGTGCGATCAGCCGCGCATCCACCGTCGCCACGAATATCCGCGACTTCCACATCGATACCCCGCGGCTGGCGAAATCCCCATACCCCTTATCGCGCGGAACCTTCGCGTCGTACGACCATCGTGGCTTGCCGGTCAGCGGATCGAGCGCGACCACGTGGCCGAGAGGCGTCGCAATATACAGCGTGCCATTCACATAAAGTGGCGTCGCCTCAAACGCGGTAGGATTGCTATGTTCCGGCTGATAGCCGTCACCGGTCCGATACGTCCACGCCACCTGCAACCTGCCCACATTCTCCCGGTTGATCGCGGATAGCGGAGAATATCGCTGCCCTCCCGCATCATGTCCATAGAAGGGCCAGTCGCCCTCCGGCGCTGCCGAAAACAGCAAGGCGGCGATTACCGCACCAAACGCAATCACGGCGAGAACAAGGCGCATGTCTGCGATTATTCCAGATCGCCCCCGATGGCAATGCGAAGTGTGATGGCGATCAAATTGCTACAACTCTGCCGAAGAGGTGTTCCATGACCGAAGAAGTGAAAAAGTGCTCCCATCCCGCCTGTAACTGCACCGCACCCGAAGGCGAAGACTACTGCAGCGAATCCTGCAAGGACGCCGGCGATATGACCGAGATCTCCTGCAACTGCGAACACCCGGAGTGCCGCCCGCTTTAAACGAACGCGGCAACCAAGCTTCCGCGCCGGGTTGCCGCCTCCCTTACTCCATATTCAGCCGCCACAATTTGTGCATTCGTATAATGCAATGCATGGCCCGCGAGAAAAACCGCAGGGGTACTTCGCTTCTGCGCGCGGTAATGCAGGCAACGGCTTGCGCCAACTTGCCGGCACGTGGACCGCACTGTAAAGGACCGGCCCCCGTGATTAGGCCGGGAACAAGTTCTTGCTGCTGGCGGTAGCCATGGTTAGTACGTTTTTTCCGGCTCAAAACAATGGCGTCCGGGCGCAGGTCGAAGCTCTTGCACATTCGATATAGAGTCCGACGACATCGGCTCAGTGGAAATCTTCGGGGTTCCCGAAGATGCCCTCTTCGCCGTTAACATGTCTCCAGCCAACCTTGAAAAAGTGTGGCATTACAAGGTCACACTCCGGTCTCCTTTCGGTCTTCAGGGGCGCACCCAGGCCCTGGAGGCCGCTTTACGTCTGGCGAACCCTCAGCCAGCCGCGAGGAAGGTTCTGTTTCTTGACGTACGCACGGGGATAATCTTCTACTCGAAGGCGGAACCTGGCAGGCGGATTTCTTCGTTCTATTTCGAAAGAACTGGCCGGTCCGGCGCGGCAGGCGATTCTCCGGTGTCGTTTGGCCCTGCATTCTTGCCCAATTTGAAAAAGGCGCTGCACTTTTCCATTGAATAGCTGTGCGGAGCGGGACCGTCGCCGCTGCTGACGCTGGGATTCTATCCGTGTGCGGGGCACGGTAGCCGCGGTTCCCAACTTGACTGCGGAAATGTGCATTCGTACAATGTAATAAGTGAATGCATCGCATCTGACCGTTCGTAATCTGCCGGAAGATCTCGCGGATGCCTTGGCGCGCGAAAAACAGCGCAGGGGCACTTCGCTCAACAGGACTGTGATCGATCTCCTGGAGCAGAGCCTCGGTGTCCGTGGCAAGCGAAGCAATGGCCTGCGGAAGCTGTCCGGCACGTGGACCGCGAATCAGCAGCGCAGGTTTCTGGACAGCATCCGATGCCTGGACGAGATCGACCAGGACCTCTGGCGATGAGCCGTTACTGTCTCGACACGGTAGCTTACAGCCATTTCAAGCGCGGGGAAGAAAGAATCACGGACATGCTCGATTCCGCCGAGTGGGTCGGCGTTCCGGCAATTGTGATCGGCGAGTTGTGCGCCGGGTTTCGTCAGGGGTCCCGCTTCGAATGGAATGCCGCCGACCTCGATGCATTTCTGGCCTTGCCTGTAGTGGAAACGCTGCCGGTCGACCGTCAGGTGGCGGCCATCTTCGGCGAAATAGTCGCGGACCTGCGCCGTTTAGGCCGCCCCGTTCCCACCAACGATATCTGGATAGCCGCAACCTGCGCACGCGCCGGCGCTACCCTGCTGACCTGGGACGCCCACTTTCGCCTGATCCCGCGCGTGGGCTCGGTCATATTCGATTCAGGGACGTGAAATCCCGATTGGCACACCAACCGCCCGCTTCAGGAAAAAACTGCAATGATAGAAACACGGACAGACAGATCGACGCAGGCTACAAAAATGGCGTCCTGAGAGCTCTGGAGCCATTGCATCCGGGAGAGAACGAACGCATTCACCTGCCATCGCCAGTCAACCCTCCGACCCGCTCGATGCTATGATCGACCGTGAGTTTCTCAGCTTCGGCGCTTACCAGAAGTGACCCGGTAGCGTTGATTTAGAATGATCTGGACCGGGAACAGGATTGGTGGGCGGAGCCGGTCATCATCATCCACGCCGAAGGCGTGCAGGCATGCGGTGGTTGT
>Ga0302319_10003624_pt1 | contig 32117 bp, 32 predicted proteins | sample Bog_T0_2_FD_203319 | JGI IMG/M metagenome (GOLD analysis project Ga0302319, IMG submission 203319) | Peat permafrost microbial communities from Stordalen Mire near Abisko, Sweden - Bog_T0_2 | ecosystem: Environmental > Terrestrial > Soil > Wetlands > Peat | place: Sweden: Abisko, Stordalen Mire... | reverse complement strand
CCAAACGACCCCTACTCGGACAAGATCTGATATCGTTGATGGACGACCAAATAGAAGGACCCTGAGTGCGATTCTCATTTGAGTCAACGAATCCTTCTTGGTGCGATTCTTACGTGAGTCAATACGGACCGGAATATCTGTTTACATCCTTGGTCTAGAAGATAAGACCTACTTAGCCAAAACTTTTGGACAAAGTATAGGTAAGGCGAAGGTGACCGGGTACTGCATAAGGTTCAAAACCATAAAAGATATCGACATTGATACACTACAAGCGGCAATACGATATGGATTCGAGACTCAGAACGAAGATAAGTGAAGTGATGAAAGGCCCGGCGAACTGGAGCCAAAGACTCTAATCTCCTGGAGCAGAGTAGCTTCTTCTAGGTATCGGCAAGACTTCTAAATGCGTCTCATACGGTCCACCTTCTCCCCCAGTGTTTATGGATCAAGTGGTTCGAGAACAGATGCGCGCTTGGAAGGTCGGCATGGAGTTACACGACCAGGCGGGTGCTTCAAGAGAAGCGCGATCAGCCGCCTGCGGAACGCATGAAAGGCCTAATGGCCTTTCTACGGAGTCACGCCTACATCGGAATCGAGCGAGAGAAACCCCAGCGAACAGAGCATCGGATGCCTTTCAACGCATTACATGAGCGCCTGCGAGACCGACGCCACGAACGTATCTGCCGCGACTGACGCCGTTCTTCCGGCACTCAAAGACGGAGGATTCGACTACGCACTTATCGGCTTGGCCGTCATCCTACGCGGCCACGACCGCTACACAAGCGATGTCGATGCTCTAGTCCGGGACTTGGCCGATCGCCTTGTTGAGTTCGCCTCGTTGCTCCCGAAGCACGGCTTCCGAACACCGGCAACGGAGCAACTGCGTCTCTCCAAATCAACACGCATTCTCCTTACCATTTGGCAAGAGGAGGCCTTCGTCGATTTCATGCTCGGCTTGTTTCCGATCGAACGCGAGATCCTCGACCATGCAACGGCGATGGATCTCGGACAAAGCGGTCTCGCCAAGGTCGCCACGCCTGAGGACCTGGTTATCATGAAGCTGACGGCTTCGAGAGAAATGGATGCCGAAACAAGAGTCAGTCCCAACGACGTCATGTGCTTAGATTGCAAGCAACCGCGCCATAATGGCCTAGCGGGCTCATGTCCGCAAGGTGGATTTCGTGCCTCATATCGCCCTTGTTTCCAAGCTTCTCGTCGCTGCCTGCGCAGCCGCTTTGCTCGTTTGGCCGACTGCGGAGGCCAAGCCGAGAGGGACGGGAGCTGCTGTTCGACAGTCGACTTCTCGCACGCAACACCGCTGGCTGTTCTTCACCAGCGACGTGACCGACCCGAAGCAGGTCGACCAGATGATCGCCCGCTTCCCTGCCGCCCAGGCCGCAGGCTATAACGGCGTAGTCTGCTCATTCGACGTTGCAAAGGAAAAGGCGGCCGAGTTTAAGTCGGCGGCCAAGCGATATGGGCTTGACATCATTTGCACAGTCATGGGAGGCGCCCACGATCGCAACTACGTGGAGGGAGTTCCGGTTAAGGACGCCCTCTACGTCGTGCATGGCGGAACAGCCGTCCATCAACCGGACAATCCGACCCAAGTTCAAAACGGAGATTTTGAAGCCACCGCCGACAATAAATTCCTGGGCTGGAGCTGGCAGGACGACGTCGGGGTTACGACCTTTGCCGACCATGACATCGTCCATGGCGGAAAAACCTCGCTTCGAATGGAGAGCATCGGCAAGAATGCAAACGGCCTGTGCCGCATCGTTCAGCCGATCAAACTGCAGCCCCATCGCCAGTATCACATCTCCGTTTGGATCAAAACCGAGAACCTCAGCCCGGCTGTCCCGGAGATCAAGGTGCTGACGGACACGCCGCAAAACTGTGTGAGTTGGCAGACGTTTCATGTCGACGCGACCCAAGATTGGAAGCAGGTCGACCTGGTCTTCAACAGCTTCGAAGAGACGGCCGCCAATCTCTACCTCGGATTCTGGGGTGGCAAGAACGGAAAGATCTGGTGGGACGACCTTAAGGTCGAGGAGATTGGGCTCGTTAACGTGCTGCGACGCCCCGGATGCCCGGTAACCGTTCGCGGCGAAGACGGCATGTTGTACCGCGAGGGCCAGGATTACGAGAAGATCTTCGATCCTCAGTTCCATCCTTGGATCCCATGGCGCGGCGCATCGCCGACCATTAAGCTGACGCCCGACTCGCGTATTAGAGATCGCCAGCACCTGAGGGTCAGCTACTACCACCCGATCTCCATTTACGAAGACCGGATTAATTTCTGCCTTTCCGAGCCAAAGATCTTCGACGATTGGCGGGAAGACGTCAAGCGCGCCAATGAGCTATTGCACCCTGCCGGCTTCTTTATGTCCCACGACGAGATACGATGCGCAAACCAGTGCGCCCAATGCCGGAGCATGAACATGACCGCCGGCGAATTGCTCGCATGGAACGTACACAAGGCGGCTGCGATCATCCGCGAGATCCGTCCGGATGCGTCCATATGGGTCTGGAACGACATGTTCGACCCGATGCACAACGCCGTCGACCATTACTATGCGGTCAACGGCACCCTCGCCGGCTCTTGGAGGGGCTTGGACAAAGACGTCGGCATCGTCAATTGGAACGGCGGCCTGATGGGCAAAAACTGTAAATTCTTCGCCGACTTGGGCCTTAAGCAAATCCTATCCGGCTACTATGACAGCGACGAAAATGGCGACGCTATCCGCCAATGGATGGACAACACCCAATCCATCCCCGGCATCGCCGGAGCCATGTACACAACCTGGGAGTCCAAATACAATGCGATGTCCCCCTGGGCCCAGAGGGCCTGGGGCTCTGCAAGACAGTAGCTCTGAACTGGTGGCGCCCGCCGATGCGGCATTTGCAATCTCGGTCCTGCCAAGCAGGCGAGCGTCCAAATTCAAGACGAAACGCTCGACGATTTCCAGATTTCCAAACCTGTCTCGTGCGGACTACCAAAACGGTTTGGACATGTAATCCAGAACCTGAAGATGTGGGATTCGGACTGTCGGCCGGCTTCTTTAGCCCAGAACATCAAGAACGTTTGTTGTAGTCCATTTCGCTCCAGGCTTCAGGGGAAGTGAGCGCCAATGTAACCGCAGAAACTCCACACCCTCGAACCTTTGGCGCTGCCTGAGTTCGACGATCTCAAAGTGATTGGCTCCGCCATGTTCTAGGTCCGTGCAGACGACACTACTGGCAACACAGAGGATCATCGGGCGGCGCGGCGCAGGTGCAACGGTCGAATCCTCCAACTCGACGCCCCATAAAAGGTTTATGCCTGTGGCCGTGAAGAAGAATGCCTTCTGGTCCTTGCAGCTGGTTGAGGCTGGCTGACCGAAACAGGCTATCAATCGCTGCTTCCGGATATAGGTCTTCGAATCATGTCGATCTGCCCGGAGTTCATATATCTAACTGACTTCCATCTGTGATGTCGCCTCCCCTGCAATATCGAGCTCAACGGCGCAACGGTCAAGCCAGTCCCGCCAAGGCAACGAGCCTTTGCCAATGTATCCAGTTGGCCTCGATTTGGTCCTCGTCACTTTCATCGGCGCCATCTTAGGCGGTGAAAAGAGAGGCGATTACCTTATGAGAGTTCCTGGCCAGCCCCGTAAGGTGTACCAATCACAGAGCGAACCAGGATGCGTTACCTGGTTCGCCATTTGATTTGTGCCTGACGGGATTCGCAGCCGAGCGGAAACTGTAAGGCTGTTGGTTGGAACGCCATTCTTGGGCATCCTAGAGAGCAAACCCCAAAGCTTTGCCCGTCGTCTGTCGATTTCAAGCCGACCCGGTCGACTAATCTTCAATTATGAGTAAAGAGCTGATTCTCAAGATGTCGGTGTCGGTCGACGGGTTCGTATGCGGCCCAAACGGGGAGATCGACTGGATTTTTCGCACTTCGGGTCAAACGTCCAGCCAGTGGACTGTCGAGTTGCTAGGGCAGGCAAGCCTTCATGCAATGGGGCACCGGACCTACCATGACATGGTCGCGTTTTGGCCCACTTCTACCAATCCCATGGCGCGCCCCATGAACGATATCCCCAAAGCCGTTTTCTCAAGAAGCGGCTCAATCGCTCCTCCCAGCTTGGACAAGACCACTACCGCGCTAAAGGATGCAACCAAGGCCGAAACGTCAGAGGATACTGGCGCCAACCAAACAATACTGGACAGCTGGCTGCACCCGACCGTGGCCGGAGCAGACCTGGTCGCGGACGTCCAGCGCCTGAAGGCTGAGGACGGCATGCCGATCCTCGCTCATGGCGGCGCTTCGTTTGCGTCGAGCCTGATCGTTGCTAACCTGGTCGACGTGTTTCATCTGGTCGTGCACCCAGTCGTCCTTGGACGTGGCCTTCCAATATTCACCGGGCTGGAGAATCCACTCTATTTGAATCTCGAAAACCTTATTCAATTCGACACTGGCGTGGTTGTTAAAACCTATCGAGCCAAGTAGCGTCAAAAGGAGCGAGGCGAATACAAATAAGACACTCTGTCCAGACGATAATCTGAGCGCTTGGTGATGACGCATTGTCCACGAAGAATATCCCCGTCTAGGATTTTACGTTTGGACATGCAGACAAAATGTCTGCATTACTCCTCCTCCCAATCACTGACCTTATGAGGATCTGCGCCTGGAACTGTCGAATGGCCTTTCGGAAGAAGTGGCGCCAACTTGACCATTTTGCCCCAGACATCGTGGTCATTTCTGAGATCGAATCGTTCGATAGACTCTCAAGTTATCTGCCTATTCGGAGCAATCAAATGCTTTGGACGGGCAGTAACTTTAACAAGGGTCTCGGCGTTATATCGCTCAATCCGGAATTCACACTTCGACAACTTCCACGAAATCCCGCATCGCTGGCTCGCTTTGTGATCCCCGTTGAAGTGAGTGGTCCAGTGGAGTTCTCGCTGCTAGCACTTTGGACCCAGAACGAAGAGACGAATCGGCCTCAGCGCTACAGTACTCAAGCTTGGGACGCCCTGCAGTCCTATCACGAGGAATTCGGCGAGAATGTGATCGTCGCTGGAGATTTGAATTGGAATACGATCTGGGATAACCAATCAAACCTCGGCGCCACGTTTGAACAATTGTCAAAGTTCCTATCTAAACGAGGAATTCGCAACTTGTACCACGCTAAGGCCGAAGTCGAACACGGTTACGAAGCCGATTCAACGTTCTTTATGTATTCGAACCCGGTTAATGGATATCACACTGACTATATCTTTGCGTCAGAGGCCCTCCGCTCTAGGTTAATCAGATTTGAACTGCCATGTCCTCAGGACTGGCTCAAGCTAAGTGACCACGTCCCACTCTTAGCTGAATTTGACTGAGCCGACTCGAAGTCCCTTGGCAAACGACAGAAATATCAACGTTGTGTATCACGGGGCACCCACCACAAAGCCCAAGCCCCTTACCAACGCTGACGACCATGTGGCGGCATCGATTAAAGTCCGCTGGGTGTTGCAAATAGGCCGACACTATCCTTGGCGTAGCCACCTATCCACGGCTAACATTCTTTCCCCGTTGACCGCCTTCCATGGCTAGTCTCTAACCCTAAATTCACCGCCGAAATCGACGCAGCCGGACCTGAAACACTACCAGGACGGAAAGTTCTTGCAATACTCTTCCCAGAGGACGCCTTCCTGAGGAGGAGGTGCTGAGGATGGAGCCAGAATGGCCCTCTGAAGATGAATCTGACCGGCGTGGTAGTGGTCGTGATGAATGATCGTAGCAACAAGTTTCCATCCCGGAAGCTGGGAGCCATCAAAACGCAAACGATTACAGTCCAAATCATCGACTTCGGTCCACGAATTCATCCAGTAGTCGTGCGCTTCAAAGAGCCAATTGACGATCGCGTCCAAATTGGGCCAAAGCGAATCGATCTTGGGAGACAACTCCCGCCAACGCACTTCGGTGTCGCGAAAACCGACGCTGCCGTAGATGATTTTGCCGTTGGCAACATGGGCAATCTGGCTCAATATCGACCCCTCAGTATGCAGATACTCGCCCGGCTGGAGGTCGACCGAAGCCCAGGCAAGCCCTTCACTCAGGCCCTCGATTGACGCACGGAATGTCTCCCAAGCGAGGTTCGAGAGTTCGATCAAAGTTGCCCGGTCAGCCATCCGACTATTATACGGCCCCCCTTGCAATCCGAACTAAAACGGAATTGACGGGAACCACAATCGAATCGACCAGGATCGCGATTCACGTTGACATCGTTAGCACGTTTGAAATGCTCGAATTCGAACCAGCCTTTCCGCCTCTTAAACCAGTTCCAAAAGTGGCGGAAGTGCTTGTTCAACTTGCGATCCATTGAGCGAACGCAAATCGAACACAATGCCTTTGATACCGACCCAATCTTGACCTCTCTCGGCAAGTGCCTTTATTACGACCAGGCCCTCGGCCGTACAATTCCGAATCCGGATGGATGGGGCTAGCTCGACCTTGATAGATCGCCGGACAATTCTAACTTCGTAATCGAAGCCGCCAATGCCGATTTCCACCGAAAGACTACCGTCAACACTGAACGTTTCCCAAAGAGCACGTTCGCCTCAACAAAGATCAGGACGTTGACGTGAATCCCCAATCTGGGCTAAGCGGCTAACCACTGCCCATATTGAAGGCTTCAATTCCTCTTTGATATTCTCCGAATGCGGCACTCAGTTCGCGGGCCTGTCCTTCTAGCTGCGCCCACTTCTTGTAATTCCCAAATTGGCCGGCGAACCAATTCTGATTCGGACCAGCCGGAGGGTAAAGCGACTCATGGATGGTTAGGCTGGGTTTCCCTCCCAAACTTGCATCACACCGCAACCAATCGATTCTCCGAAAGTAACCGCACGGACCAGGGGAAAGGTAAGCAGCATTCTCCCTCTCCAATTTCTTCATAACCTCTTCGTACTTCGAGTATTGACGTTCGGGCCATTGCGATGCCCCAAACGGGCCAACCGGAAAGGAGCTCAATTGCGCAGGATAATCCGCAATTGAATAGGCTCTGGTGATCGATCCAAGACAGGTCCGTCCAAGCATATACTCCAAGTCGAATACGCTCTCACTCCCCCCGAGGGCTGCCCAAGCAGGTTCAAAATCCCCTTTTGAATTGAAGAGCGCGTCCTTCATAAACGTCGGATCGGCTATCGAGAGGAGCTTCCCACTTTTCAATAAAACAACTACCGAATGATTCTGTTGCACCGAAGGTCGGAGGGCCACTGGAGCCATCCAAACTTGGTAGGTTCCCGGAATTTGACACTGGCTCGTCGTCCGTTACCTTTCCGTGAAGGCTGATTTGCTTATGATTCAACCGCACGCCTTGAACATGTGGAGCGAGGTCGAAAAACCGAACGACCTTCCTAAGAACTTAGGAATAATCGCTCATACCAGCGCTGCGTACTCCCGTTGACCGATTGATTGGCGGTCACCGTTGGTAGAGTGCATTGGAAGAAAATCACCGGTCGAATGGGTGCGCCATTCATTGAAGCATTATTATGGCGTTATGCTTTCGATTTAGAGATGACAAGTAAGCTGACTTAATGCTTCCGCTGTTCCTGCTTAGCTGCCTTCTGCAATCGCCCGATCGCGACGCACTCATCTTGGGAGTCGATTCGCTCATTGCTCCCAGCGCCCTTCCCGGAGCCGTAGTTGCATCGAAGTCGGCATTCGTCGTGATGCGAACAGCCGATTCGCCAACCCTAGTGGCCGGGCCGGTAGGAGCTGGAAGGGCGATGATCTCGGGGCACGGGGGATTCTTCAGTGTGGAAGCACTCAAGAATCCTTCCAACGCTCATTTATTCGCAAACTCCCTCGCATGGCTCGGGCACCGGCCAGTTGCCGGTCTTAGAATAGGACTCTTGGAATCCGACGACGTGGCTGCCGCCGCAAACGGTCTTGGCGCTGTAGTGGTCAATCTGACCCGAACAGGCCTTGCCTCCAAATTAGCCAGAGTGGATATCCTCTTGATGGGCCAAGGCGCCCTCGATGGAGACAAGGCCGATCAGAGCGTGGTGCTTTCTTGGATCAAGGCGGGCCATGGCCTTTACACTGCCGGTCCAGGTTGGGGCTGGCAGCAGCTCAACCCCGGCAAGAGCATTCGAACGGATCTCGCCGCAAACGCGATATTGCTTCCCTACGGATTGGGGCTTTCTGGCGATATTGCGGATGGCACTCCCAAATCGGAAGGGGCAGCCGACCCCTTGTTTCAGACCGAAACAGCTCTCGCAGCTCTTCGCAAGGGAGGATTGACACCGTCTGAGAGCGCCCGTGCCACCGGCACGGTTTCCCGGTCCCTCGCCCTTGCCTCGTTGAACGACCCGGAACTTGTCGCAACAATCGGCAGGCTCGCGGCAGAAGAGGGACCCGAACGGTTCCCGCTAACCAAAGCAAAGCCATTTTCGCGGCTGAATGCGGTGCTTTTGTTTCGGAAGTGGGAGGAAGAGCCCCCACACCAAGTAACCGCGGACCCAAGCGCGGAAGATTTCCCCGGCCCCGTACCCGCCTCCGCGAAGCCGGTCACCCGAATGACCGAGATCGACACGAGCATTCCCGACTGGCACGGATTGGGGCTGTATGCACCTCCCGGACGGATCATCAAGGTTATTATTCCAGCGAGTGCAGCGCGGAAAGGCATCGGCATACGTATCGGCAGCCATACCGACACGCTGTGGGACACGGAGAAATGGGATCGCTTCCCCGAAATTAGCCGACGATGGCCACTTGATTCAACGGCAACGGAGATCGCGTCGCCATTCGGTGGAACTATGTACATAGACGTACCTCAGAACTGCTCACTAGGCGTCATCCCGGTCAGAGTAAGCGGCGCGGTTCACGCAGTTCGCTATGTCCGTGGAGTAACCACTAAGGCGGAGTGGAATAAGATGCGGTCCGAACCGGCTGGCCCTTGGGCTGAGTTGGAGGCACACCAAATAATCTTGTCCGTACCTCATTCAGCGATTGAACATCTGGAGGATCCGGAACCGCTGATGGCTTACTGGGACCATGTTGCGGACCTTTGCTATAGACTCTACGCGGCGCCTCGACATCCCCGCCCAGAACGGTATTGCGTAGACCGGCAAATATCGGTCGGTTATATGCATGCCGGATATCCGATCATGACCTTCGAAGACGTCGCGAACACTTTTACGAATATCCAGAAGCTCACAAGCAAGGATTACCCATGGGGTTTCTACCATGAGCTTGGCCATAACTTCCAGCAAGAGGCCTGGACGTTTGATGGAACTGGAGAGGTTACCAACAACCTATTCTCCCTCTATGCTTGCCAATACATCAACGGAATCGATCACCCTGGCGACATGGCGATTGATAAGCGCAACAAGAAGATCAAATCCTACCTCGCGGCGGGGGCACACTTTGCTGATTGGAAAAGCGACCCGTTCCTTGCGCTGTCGATGTACGATCAGATTCGTCAGGAGTTTGGCTGGGAACCATTTACGCGTGTCTTCGCGACTTACCGAAAACTGAATTTGAACCCCCAGGGAGAGATCGCTCAGCACGACGAATGGATGACGCAAATGTCCCGATCCATCGGTCGAAATCTAGGGCCGTTCTTTACTGCTTGGGGAGTACCGACGAGCGAAGCGGCACGAAGAGAGACTGCCCGTCTCCCCGAGTGGATGCCCTCCGACTGGAGGGCGTCCTTCCCGTAGCGGCGGATAGATTACAGAGCCTTTCCGTAAAGAGCGAGGAGCCTTGCCCAAGCTTTCTCGGCTTTTGGTTCGTTATAAACTGACGAGTCAGGCGGGCACCACCCGTGGGCTGCCCCTTCGTAGACTTCGATTTCGGCAGGCAGATTCGCTTTCTCGAAGGTCTCCTTGAGTGTGGTCTTGTCGTTGGGAGACCGAGCGTCGTCGTTGGAAGCGATCGCGATAAGGAACTGGGCCTTGCTTCGCGCCGCCTCTAAGTGCGGGCTATTGGGTTGATCGGTGACCAGTCCACCACCGTGGAACGTGGCAACGGCCCCGACGCGCGCCGACACTGCAGCGGCGGTGCGAAATGCCATTGGCCCCCCCATGCAGTAACCTTGAGTCCCGATGTGCCGATTCTTGGCAACGGAGGTTTGAGCATCCAACCACGCGATGAACGCTTTTGCGTCTGTCAGTTCGGTGGCCTCGTTGAGACTCCGCGCCAAAGGCATTAACTCTGATATGGGGGTAGCGGTACCTTTCTCGGCAGTAGGCGCCTTGTGGGTACGATAGAACGGGTTGACGACCAAAACGGAATAGCCCGATTCGGCAAGACGCTTACCCATTTGACGGAAAGCCGGTCGAAGCCCGAAGATGTCTGGCCAAATAAGAACGCCCGGGGCAGTGCCGCTCGAAGGATGTACGAAGTAGCAATCGGCTGAACCGTCAGGGGTGGTGATCGTTACGTCCGACTCAGTTACGGTAGCGGCGTTCGCCACTCGTGGAAGCATCATGGCAATGCCTGCCCCCAACATAACGCCGAATTGCCTTCGCGTCACCAGGCCGAGTCGCTCATATTCCTGCCGATCATTCTCAAAAACATCGTGTTCGCACATAGTCGATACATTATCCTACAGGCGATCAATGATCAGTCAGCGATTTTCTGGCATGTAAAAGGTTTGGTCCTCGTTCCATTACCTTGGTTTGGATCCAAGTGATAACACCTTGAATGGATGTCCTGGTCGCAGCCCAGGCGGCGATGTGTCACAGTTGGCGTGTACTTACGATGCGGGAGACATTACTTTCGGCGGATCCCAATCGATTAGGGCTTGGCCCTCTTGGGGATCGGTGGCAGACCTGGGGAGAAAAATGAGCGGAATGAATATTAGGGCAGTAAATGCCATCGAGATTGCTAACGCTAGCCCGAACCCGCCCTTTTCATAGAGGTACGATCCAAGGATGTCGCTGCCGTCACCGGCTAGGGTAAACGCGGAATAACTTACCATGAAGGCTACTCCCTCCAATTCTTTTGGACAGCAACGGAACAGCAGATCGTAATACGCCGCGACGGCGATTCCACAGGACGCACCAGCAATCAGACATACCATGTTTGCCTGACCGGGCGAGTGGATTAACAGAAACGTCGGCCCGCCAATAACCCCTAAGAAAGTGCCCCAATACAGTAGCGGCTTGAATCGGAATCGCGTGCAGAGCCATGCGTAACACAAGGCGGCGAGCACTTGCCCAAGCCGAAGCCAACCCTGAGATGTCCCAAAAGCGGTTTCGCTGAGCTTCTGCGTATTGGTCAAGTAAAAGAACAGCGGCGTCCCCCAACCGGGGGCAAAATCCCACAGAAAGAGCACCAAAGCAGGAATGTACACGGCTTTGTGACGAAGGAGCCTTTTGATCGCGACGGTCGCATTTTCTGGGATGACGCTGACGAAAACCTCACTCCCTGACCGAAAAATCGCCTTGGGATGCCAAAAGGCCACGAGCAATACGGTGAGGCAAACGCACGCAGAGACCAAAAACGGGGCCACGTGTGAATTCTCGTCGAGCCAACCTCCTACGGCCTGCTGGTACACAAGCGCCCCTTTCATCGTCATGTAAGAGACTACGGACAGTCGTCCCATCATCCCGAAATCCTTCGCGATGGCGGCGACAAGGCCCTGTGCCGCTGCACCGAGCAACGAGGACAAAGCAGCGAGTACTACCAATCCGGCGACAAGGATCCCGTAAGTGTGGGGCACGTAAGCTAGGAGCACGAATACTAAACCCATCAGCAACGGCACGAACACGAAATATCCGCTATCGCCTTTCCCAAATGGACGCCACCTGTCCCGAAGAAAACCAAATGCGAACCCGAAGAAGTAGGGACCGTCGGTGAGGAAGCCGAATAATGACACCTGCGTGGGATGCAGATGGAGCTGATTCTTAAGTATAAATTGGATCGGCACACCGATCAAGCCAGCCGATGCGAGATTGTAAACGGTCAACAGAACTAGACAATAGAACCCGACGAGACGCGTCACTCGAGGAGAGATAGGATCCTGCTGCTTTTGCAAACTGACGCTGGGAATGCTCATTAGGACTCAGGCAATTATACAGTGCGATACGTGCTTGCACCACGGCTGTAACACGGTTCCGCAGCGGACCGGAAATACGATGAATGCAATATGTCAGTAGTGAAGCAGTACGACTCGACCTTCACACCGATGCATAAGAATTCGCGCTCGACTAGAACAAAAGTGACTGGGTTGGGCCTAGGACGGCGCCAGCGCGAAGCTGGGTCACCATCGCGCGAGATCCGAATACACTTTGTAGGCAAGCATGGGCTCGCGCGTCAGGTCAGTTTTTACTAAAGCCAAAGGTGGTTATCTGGCAAGAAGATGCGTCGGGGTCTTTCCTTCATGTTCCAACACTTCCCAGCTCCTGGTCGCAAGGATCGCCAAGCGAAGGGCGCCCCGCACGCCCACGGGAAGCCTATGACGAGGGGATTCAAGCTCAGAAGGATAAGGCAGATCGTGCTGAGCCGTCCACTCAATTCGATTCGACTACCGTGTTCGTGGCAGATACGCCCGATCCTTAGAGGGTGTAGAATTGCAGACGATGGATATCCGTTTTGCCTTGAAGCGGCAATATCATGCGGGGCTCGCGATGTTGCGGGAGTGTGTCGAGAAAGCCCCTGACGACGTGTGGCTTGCTGGAACCCACCCTAGGAACTTCTGGCGGATCGCTTACCATGCAGTTTTTTATACTCATTTCTATTCCGGGCAAACGATCGAGGACTTCAGCCCCTGGGAGAAGCATCGTGACGGAGTAACCGACCTGTGGGCCGAAGCTCGTCCTCCAGTTGTCGAAGCATACACACAAACCGACGTAATCAGTTACATCGACATGGTAGGCAGTATGATCGACGATACGGTGGACCACCTGGACCTGGAGTGTGAATCCACTGGAGTTCCATGGTACAAAAACATGGGAAAATTGGAGCACGAAATCCTCACCATCCGCCATCTCCAAACCCATGTCGGCCAGTTGTCAGAGCTACTGATGGCGAACGGGATCGACGGCGAGTATTGGAAGAGCAAGGGCTAGGACTGGCTGAAACGCGGATTGATTAGCTGAGGTCGGCCCCACCTGGCGAAACGTAGAATGGGTCGTGCGTACTCCTCAATTTCCGATTGGTTCTCCCTTCAACGCAGGCTCGACCGCGCTGGAGGTCGTTGCGAGACAATACTTGACTGGTAAGGTAGCGATCGTCACGGGAGGATCCTCTGGAATCGGCGTTGAAACGACCCGAGCTCTCGGATCTGCGGGAGCATGTGTCATTGTGCCTGCCCGCGACCTTAGTCGTGCGGCCAATGTGCTGGATGGTATGCAAGGAGTTGAAATTGAGCAGATGGACCTTCTCGATCCTGCCTCAATCGATGCATTCGCCAAGAGATTTCTTGAAACGAAGCGTCCCCTTCACTTTCTCATTAACAGCGCCGGAATCATGGCAACGCCTTGCCAACGGGATTCGCGGGGTTATGAGATCCAGTTTGCAACCAACCATCTCGGCCACTTTCAGCTGACGAAGAACCTGTTGCCGGCACTCAAATCCGCCAATGGAGCTCGCATCGTCTCCCTTTCATCGGCTGGGCATCGCTTTTCTCCGGTGGTATTCGATGACATTCAATTCAATTTGCGCACTTACGATCCGTTTGCGGCTTACGGACAGTCGAAGACCGCGAACGTCCTCTTCGCAGTTGAGGCGGATCGAAGGTTGCAAGGCGACGGGATTCGAGCATTTGCCGTACATCCGGGAACGATCGTCGGCACTTCACTCGGAAGGCATGTCTCCAACGAACAGCTCAAGAATGCAGGCGTGATCGACGAAGACGGACGACCGATCATCGACCCAAGCCGCGGAATGAAGAACGTTGAGCAGGGAGCTTCAACTTCCGTCTGGTGTGCGGTAAGTCCTCAGCTTCATGGGATGGGAGGGGTTTACTGCGTCAACTGCGAAATCGCGCCCCTCATCGATCCCACTTCGATGACGGCGGGTCTCGGCTCTACCCGACCAGGAGTACTGCCATACGCAGTCGATCCACAGGCGGCCAGCCAACTTTGGGAACTAAGCGAAACGCTGCTCGGCTGACAAATCTACCCACTCCCTCCCTGTATGTCGATACAAACTCACCCGGCCCCAAGTCAATCGCGCTGTTCAGTTCTCTTAGGATAAACGTACGAGGGAACCGCCTCGCAGGGCAAAACTTCGTGATGAAACCAGCCCTTGTAACCAAAGATGTGTCCGAAAAGCCAATTGTCGATCGTCACGTCAATCTCAAATCGGTCCCGCTCCTCACTGAAGCTCTCTCGTACTTTCGCGACTCCGGAAAGCAAGATTGGAATCGGTATTCCAACCGCGAATTCATAGAGCCGCTGGCATGCGGTTTCTAAGCACAGAGAGCCCGACGAATCGACGGAGGCCTTTAATTCGACGGCTAGATGCTGATGACTGCCTGCATACACAATTAACGTACGCCTTCGCTCGTTAAAAATCAAATATTCGTCGAATCGGCGTTCCGTTGCAAACTCGAAAGTGCGCGTCCAAGTGATGGTTTCGCGGCCCAAAGCGTCGACATATGCATAATTCTCGACCGTAAAAGCAACTTCCTTACCGGTCTCCGGAAACAACAGAAGTCGTCGTGCTCCAAGGCGCAAGAATGGAAGCATGTACGCTGGACCATGCGTCACTTCCGTCATCATGCCAGCCCCCTTGCCCACTTCGCCCGAAACGCTGGTAATCGAATATTGGCGCCGGAGCATCGGATGAAGACGTTCGAACTCGATACCGAGAGCTCTTTTCATGATGGGGTCGTGCTGGAGCATCTTCAGTGGAGCATAACTCATTCAGTTCTGGGATTCCCCCTGCCGCTGTCATGGAGCTCCATCAGGACTCGACACGTTGTGATGGACCGATGAGGCTTATCTCCGGCACTTATCTCACGACTGGTATGATGCCGGTATGAAGGGCTTAGGGATCTTGCTTGCAGCGATATCGGCGGTTGCTTTGAGTCGCGCACAAACGACAGGATTGAGGAAATCCACAATGAACGCCAGCCAGACTTATACACGCGAAGACGTGCAGAAGGCCCTTGACAAAGCAGAGCAATTTCGAAGTCAAGGCAAGTACGAACAAGCGCTAAACGAGCATATTTGGTACCACAAAAATGCTCTCAAATATGATCCGGCACAATATGGAGTGCGATTGTCCTTCGCCTTAGCAGATTGGGTCGAACTTGGCCGGGCCTATCCGCCGGCTCTTCATGCGCTCCGCTCCATTCGGAACGATACGCTGGCAACGTATAAGAGGGCCCCTACCGATTCCCTTACGTTCGGAGAGGTTATGAGCATCGACTTGGCTCTGGATGATTGGCCCTCTGCAAAGTCACTCTTCTACTTCGGCCAAAAATATAATGTTTACGACGATCTGCTTATGCTCAAGCTGGATTGGATCGTTCAGACTGGCGACTTGAAGTGGGCTAGCGACGTAATTGGCGATCCGGCAAAGAAGCTAGAGGAAATCAAGCGGGAGCGCGACGAATCGCAGATACCGCTGAGAAATCAGAAGGACCTCGCCAAGCGCGTCGACGAGATGTTCGCGAACCAAATCGTGAGCCTACTGAAGGCAGAAGCGAAGGTCAAAGGAGTCCAGGTCGCACGCAAACTACAAAAGCAGGCGCTAAGCATTGTGGATTCACCCATTATTCGAGATGCACTCGGTCGTTCATAGGGCCAGTTCGTTTTGCTGGCGTGGACCGAGGATGGCCCCCGCGTTACCAAATCCCAGGATAGTTCAGACAGCATTCCGCATTGGCTTAAGCCCTCTGAAAAGGCCGGCAAAGCAATCCAAGTTCCCGATGAAATGAAATGGAGCTTTATGGTTGCCATCCCATCCGTTCCCCGTGGCTCAGCGGGATTTGCTTGAGGCAACGCCGGCCCAAGTATAGGAATCACGCGTAGTGTCGGTATGTCATAGAAAGGACGGTTGCAGAAGCATCGAATTGCTGGTCCTTGGATTCTCGACTTATAATCGGCTCATGCGCCGTGAACCGCTATCAGAACTTAAAGTTGTCGTTCAATGCCACGAGACCTGGGCTAGTATGAATGGTACGGAGAGGGTTCGGCATTGCTCTCAGTGCGGCCGCAATGTCTTCAATATCTCGAACATGACGCACTCGGATGCGGTGGATCTGGTCCGGCGGATGGAAGGCCGAGCATGTGTTCGATACTACCAGCGTCAGGATGGGACAATTTTGACTCGCGATTGCTCCGTCCGAGATCGTGTGTCTCTGTTTGTTCGATTGAGGTTGGCCACGATTTGTGGGGTGTTGGGGATTACCATGACTACCGGTTGTATAGGGTCAACCGGTTCTGGCGACAAGGATCTTCCCCCATCGGTCAATTCCAAGAGTGATTTCTCTATCGAACACTTATCCCGCGATGAAGGGTCCAATCGGCACCAGAAACCCCATCAAAAGAGCCGACTTCCGGTGGAGAATAGAACCTCCCACTTTCGAAGGACTTGGTTGTACGACGGCGTTCGATCGGTTTCAATCGATTAGTTTGCAAGGCAGATTTGAGGGAGATATCGTCATCCTTGACGATGGGACACCATAAGTTCGGCGACCCAGTGCGATTTACAGCATCGCCTGCACATGACGGAGTCCCTTCCTCGGTATTCAGTATTCGTCCAGATCGGCTTAGCTTTTTCACGCCATGATCATTGTCCAGTGGCGAACCGAATCGAGTTGTCGAGCCAACGCAACTGAAATGGGTGGATCATCGGGGGAACCGTGTGAAAGATGACCCTTCCCTTCCCTATCTTCGTGACGACGTCTCCGGCGCCGATAACCCGACTGTGATCCTTGCTGTACCCGGTCAGCAGTTCAACATTTTTCCCGCTGACGACAACCCCATTGGAAGACCCCACGCTCACCTGATAGTCTCCCTTCATCACTGTATTTACTGGCAATCCTGCATAGAGCGGATTCGCTCGAACGAAGTACCATGAACCCATCCAAGGCGCAAAGGATCTCCCGACAAGGCCATCGAACTTAAAGGCGCCCGCATCCGCCAGGGCGGATGCAAACTGAACTGTTGCATCGTCGTCAGTTGTCACGACCAGCAGCGCCGTTCCCTCCCGAACTTTATCGAGGACCGAGGGGTCCAACACGAGGAACGGCTTATACGGCTGCCATTCCGTTCCATCTTTTGCGGCATAGGGCTTGGCTCCAAAATAATAGGCGAAGGTCTTCCCTCCCACTTCGATTCGGAAGGTGTTAAAGGCCGCGTTGTCCGTTTTTATTTGGCCCGGACTAATCGATATCTGGCCGCCCTCGGTTCGAGTTTCAACGGTGGTAGTCCATACACGATCCTTTCCACCGGCGAGAGCAAATATATCGACGTCGTGTAAAGCAGTCTCCCCGTTCACTTTCACGTCAAATACCCGGGAACCCTTAATCGTGAAGTAGGTCTCCGAAAAGCCAAGTGTGACCTTGGCTGTCCCATCGGGGAGATTGCCAAACCGAAGCGTCATTTCACCGGTCTTGCCGAAGTGTTGGACCTTGTACAACTCTGGGTCCGGCGTACCCGTCGCAGCAACGTCGGTCGAATAGGCGGTTCCCGATTGTTCTGACGTACATACAATGAGCCGATAAGGCTTCGTCTTATCGTAAGCCCCGTATACGAGGCCCAGTTCGGAGAGGTCCGAATGGACTTGGCTATCGTCTCCCACCACGCCGATTGGGCTGGCGGTGAGTTTTGGAATATCGACCACTCGAATCAAGCGCGACTCGGAGATCGGTTGCCCCTCTTCACGCTCAAGTGAAAAAACGAGTTCGTAGTTGCCTGCTTCGGTTAGAGGCGGGGTCTGGAGTCCGGCCGCGACCGCGTAAGAGAAGACGTCCTTTTCGAACGGAGGTATGGGGTAGGCGGCCATGCGTTTGAGTGCCCCTCCCGGCGAACGCAGATCGACGACCAGCTTGCCATGCACCGGTGAATTCGACTCGTTGAGAAAAAAGAGGTCGTAAGTAACTGAGTTCCCAACTAGAACCGCCGACTTGCGTATTTCCAAGGCTGGCAATATCGGTCTAAGCGCGCTCGCAATCAAGTTCGGAACCCCGTGCGGATTTCGAAGTGCGTCGACCAACCCACCGTGATCCTCGATGGCGGTCGTCTCCCACCCGCTGATCGTGAGGTAGTCGCTCGCGTCGCTGAGTCGGGCGCATTGAATCACGTCCTTCCAATAGCCGTATTGCTTTTCTCCGATCGCTGAAAAGAGGCTGCCATTCTGCGGGAACGCGGTGCGGAACCCGTATCGGTCCAAGAACTTGCCGTAAGCGTCGTCGACCTCCTGATGGTCGATTTTGTCGTAGCTCTTGCCTCCGAGATCCGCAATCTGCTTGAGCATCAGGTCGTGGTGATCGGCGGCGCCGCTTCCTCCCATCTCGCCGTAGTCGACGATTTCCTTTTGGTTGGTGTTACGGTACACATATTCTTCGGGGCCCCTATAGTTCTCGTCCACCCAAGAATCTGGCGTCCCCACGGTATGCTCATCGACCCAGCCCGAATATCCGTCGCCCTTGTCGGCGTAAAGCGTGTCATCGTATGGCGCCATCCACATTTCCCCTTTGGTGGAGATACCGCTCTTCAAGACCGCCAGCCGGCTTGGATCTTCAGCATGGATGGCTCGCAGAGTCTTCTCCGCGATGGGGTGCTTGTATCCATCGTCGCCGAGCTCGTTCTGGATAACGTACATGGTTAAGGATGGGTGGCTCCGATGATCCCTCACCATGGCAAGAATCTTGGCACTCATATACCGCTGAGTTGGGTCGTCGATAGCCTCCTTGTTCCAGAACAGCGTCATCCCGCCACCAGGCTCCGCGTATCGGAGCAGTCCCAGTCGATCTGCCGCATCGAGAGCCTCGGCTCGGGGGATGTTTCGGTGAAAGTTCAGAGCATTCAGTCCCAAACTCTTGGCGACACGAACTTCTTTCTCGGCAAGAGCGGGAGTCGGCCAAAGCCCATTGATACCCCAGAACCCCCAACTGATCGCGCTGGTGACGCGAATGCGGTTGCCGTTCAACCTTAGGACAGCATGGGATCCCACACCGTCAGGTCCAAACCACCGGCAGCCAAACGTAACGAACGCCGAGTCAGTGGAGGCGCCGACGTAGCACAGTTCGAGCCGATACAGGTTGGGGTGATCCGGGCTCCACAGCTTCGCGTTCGGAATTGAAAGCTTCTTGGATACGGTAATGTCGCCGCTGGAAGAAGCAGCAGCAGGAATTCGGTCTCGCGCGACGACAGCGTGGGTTGTCGGATCGATAACGGCAAGATCTACCCATCCTCCGAACTTGACTCCGGTGGGTCCCCTCAATTCCACGTGAGGAAACACGGTTTTCGCGTCTGGCGTGTTCAAAACCCATGCGTCATCGATACGGATCGGTCCATGGGCGGTCAGCGTAATCCCACGGTCGAGCCCTCCAAAAGCGTGTCCGGCAAAGAAGCCCTTTCCACCCATCGTGGTAAAGCTCCAGTCTCCCCAATCCAATCTTCCCCCAGGGTTCGTAATGCGGATGGCAACCGTGTTGGCTTCGCCAGGATGAATCGCTTTTGTGACGTCGCAGTCAAAAGCAGTCTCCGCTACAAGCTGGTAACCGACGAGCCTTCGATTGACATAGACCTCAGCTCGCTGTTTTGCGGCTCGGATGTGGAGGATGACCGTCTTGCCTGCAAAGCCGCGTGGCACGTCGACGTTGCGCCACCACCACGAAACCCCAAGGTAATTGCCGTTTCGAGGAGCCTTGTCAGATTCTTCGTAAAAGTACTCGTTATGATAGGGCCGGAGGCCGTTCACTCCCCAAAAATGTTGTTCGACGGTAGTCGGCAGGCTCACAACTGCGTCAGCCGTGTTCCCTAACACCGCCCAGCCCGGAGTCGGCGGCCGGATAGGAATTGCGCCGATCGGAACATCGCCTGCAAAATATACGGGCTCATCCTTCCACTTCGCCTTCCTGTCAAGCCAAACTTTCCAACCCGTATCTGGAATAGGAACCGTCTGAGCCTCCAAGAGAGTCAAACCAGAGAGCAGGATGACGATAAACGCGGGCAAGAACTTGAAGATTCGACAGTTCGACACTGTGGTCAGTTTAGCCCCGGGCGTTCGGTAGGAAGGCAAATCACGGTCTATCTTATGGCAAACATAGTTCCTTCCCAGCCGAAGTAAACCGTACCATCAGATCCAATCGCCGGCGACTGAACCGTGAGTCCGTCTTGCGAGTCTTTAAACGTCCATTCAATCGCTCCTGATGTTCCGTTCAACGCGTAGAGGGGGCCGTTTGACATCGCTACGTAGACCGTCCCATCCTTCCCAATAGACGGTGAGCAAAGCCCACTCTGCGAGCTCAAAGTCACCGACCACTGAACTGCTCCGGTGGCTTGCTCGATTGCATAGACCTTCGAGTCATTCGAACCAATATAGACCAGTCCGTTTGAACCGATTGCGGGGGAAGAGCTCACCTGTCCGCCTGTCGTGCAGGTCCATTTCAACGTTCCGGTTTGGCCATTCAAGGCGTAAACATTGAAGTCCGAAGAACCGACGTAGACAGTTCCATCGGGTCCGATCGCGGGCGACGAGTCCACATTGCTCCCCGTCAAGAAGGTCCATTTCACGGCCCCCGTTGTACCGTTTAGTGCGTATACTTTCGCGTCTCCAGCACCGACGTAAACAGTTCCATCGACCCCAATCGCGGGCGAAGAGTGGACGTCCGCGTTTCCGAGCGTCGTCGACCACTTAACTGCTCCGGTGGTCCCGTTGAGAGCGTAAAAGTTGTTGTCGAGCGAACCGACGTACACCGTGCCATCGGCACCGATCGCAGGTGAGCTATACACCGGTCCTCCAGTCAAAAAGGCCCATTTTTTGGCTCCAGTGCGGCCATTTAGCGCATAAACGTTAAAGTCCAGTGCGCCTACAAAAACGGTACCGTCTGCGCCAACTGCCGGCGAGGACTCAAAGCCCTCCGGCTTAGATTCCGGGAACGTCCAAAGTTGGACACCCGTCTTCGAGTTCACTGCATGGATGTTTGCGTCACCACCGCCGAAATACAACGCGCCGTTCAGTCCGATTGCGGGGGAACTGTCGTTACTGACATTTGCGATGGACCACAGTTTTGTGCCCGTTGCTCCCGAGCCGCCACCATTCGCTGTGTTCTGTATGGCACCCCGAAACTTGGGCCAAGAAGTATTCGCAAGTCCTGTTTGCACCGTGCCACGAGGACCTGCCCCGCCACCACCGCACCCGGTCAGCATCAGTAGAGCGGTGCTAGCAAGGAGAATCCCGAAAAGCTCCGAGCGTCTCATGTCGTTTCTAACGTTACCATGTCCAACGTAAAGCTAGTCGACGAAATATACGTTGAAGTTCCGCCCTTTGTGGCCGCCCAGTTTGAGGGAATGAAACGTCCAAATCCCGAACCGATTCTGAAATAGATCACGACCCTCCATCTCAATATATTGCCGTTTCGGGACAGAAAAATATGGGTTGGTTTACAGGTCTGACACGAGCTCACAGGCGACAGAACGGTGCTTAGAAAATCGCTGAAACGAGATGGGCGCCCGGTCAACCGCAACAAGAAAGAGAAGGTATGGTGTCACTGGGAAGGCAGGAGCAAGATGGCAATCAGAGTTGGAGTTCTTGGGTTTGCGCATGGGCATGTAAACGCCTACTGCGCTCAGTGGCGAGACAAGCCAGAGCTTGGGGTGGTCGTTGCGAAGGGCTGGGATCACGATGCTGAACGGCTAGCCAAAGCAGCAGATAGCCTCAATATCTGCTCGTGCCCGACACTCGCCGAAGCTCTCGAAGCCGTCGACGCGGTGATGATCGCTTCGGAGACTTCTAGGCACGCCGAACTCGTCGAGATGGCTGCAAAGGCCGGCAAAGGGATTGTCCTGCAGAAGCCAATCTCACTGACGATGGCGGAAGCCGATCGGATTGTTGGAGCGGTCGAGAAGGCGGGAGTCCCGTTTACTTTAGCCTGGCAAATGCGGGTGGACCCACAGAATATTCAGATCAAGGAGCTACTGAAAGGGGGGACCTTGGGGAAGGTCTTGATGGTCCGCCGCCGACATGGGCTGGGAGTTCACCTGTGGAACGGATTTGCCCAGACTTGGCACAACGATCCCGAGCTCAATCGCGATATTTGGGCGGACGATTCGGCGCATGCCATTGACTTTCTTCATTGGTTGCTCGGGGTTCCGGAGACTGTCACCGCCGAAGTCGAAACCCTTTTGGACCCGAAGCTGCCCAATGACAATGGGATTGCGATCTTTCGCTATCCCGGTGGCCCGCTTGCGGAGGTGGTTTGCAGCTTTACATGTCCTGCGCACGAGAATACGGTAGAGGTGGTATGCGAGAGGGGGGCGATCATTCAGAACTATGGGGATGTTCCGAGTTGCAATGTGCCACGCCCCGTTGGTGCGGTCGGACTAAAGTGGTATGACACGGCGAGTGGCGACTGGACGATGAGCGAGATTTGTTCGCCCGCAAGTCATGGCGAACGGATAGCGGGGCTGGCTGCGCCCTTGGCGGAGTTTCTTCAGGGCAAGCGTCCGGCACTCGCTACCGCTGAGGATGGACGAACGACGTTGCGGATGGTTTTGGCAACGTATGTGTCTTCCCGCGAGGGGAGGCGGGTCCATTTGGACGATTCAAAGATCGCGGAGGTTTGACACCGCGCGCGTGAACGATCGCTTTGTGCTGGAATGGATAGCGGAGCTTACGCTAATTCGATTGGCTGTCTTAAGATCGTACGCAGCTTCTCAGGCGCCGTTCGTCTCGGATCGCCAAAGTACAACTCGTGATGTTTGCCTCGCAGCAAATAGCCCTGCTCCTGAGCATATCGGTGGATCCAAGCTATATTCGGCTGCTCTGTAGAATAAGGTCCCACGTGCATGATCTGGACGCTCGTTCCTTCGACGAACTCTGAAAGGCGCGCTTCTTTATAACAATCACTTTTCTTCGCTTTTACACATTCGTCGACGACTTCCTTGAAGAAAGCAGGGGTCACGAATTCTGGTAGACGAAGCAGTAGCGTCCACTCCCATTGGCTCGGCTCATCGGCATAGAATGCCGATCCGGTCTTTGACCACCAGAGACCCTCCACCGGCGCCACCGTAAAACTCGCATTGCCGGATGGCGGCGAATGCTTCTTGCTCCAAAACTTGATCGTGTAGACGATGCCGAATAGGATTTGCATGGCATGTTCGAAGCCGGCGCTCGTTTTGCCATTCTCTGTCGGTGGACCTTCGCCATCCACCATTATAAAGAGCATTTTCGGCACCTCGACGATCTGCGGATGCGTGGTTGCCTTATAGATTGGGTCTGCTTTGAAGTCATACGAACTCACGAATCTTCCTCCTTGGGTGACGCCACGACTGGGTCAGAAAATGTCCGCACGTATTGCAGGCTACTTTCGGATGATAAGTCCATCTGCCACCTTCCATAAATTGTTTGCATTTTGGTTTCTGGGGACAAGAATATAGGCGACGCCAGGGATCAACGTGGGGCCCGCGGATTCATCAAAACACATCGCGAACCCGCGTTTGCTCATGTTGCTGCAGTTCAGGCCATTGTAATGGAGGGGAACATCGGGGTGGCCGGGCGATCTCAGGACAAAATGTCCGTCTGCGTGAGCGATGAATTCACGCAGTTGCACGTAGTTTCGAGTCGCGATCCACTCCTTAATCATCAGTACGAGATCTGTCTTAGGTATACCACTCGCGTCGGCGATGAGCTCGCGAAATGGAGCCGTTCCCGGCCAAAGGACATCAATAACAGTTGCTTGGGTGAGAACTTCCGGAGCGGAGTCCTTGTGAGTCGCCTTAATTCCCCAGTGGTCGGCGGCGGCAATCAATTGATACGGATTGATCGAGCTAAGTTTGACCGATACATTCGGCCATCGGTCAGAGCGCAGGCCCCATGTTTCAGCAAGATGCGTCTCCGAAATGTCGGCACAGGTATCGATGTGCGTCATTAGGCCAAGGTAGTTGTCATCCACGATTTCTTGACCGAGTTTGCTGTAGTTCAAGCGTTCCCACCGTCCACCAAGCCAGACCTCATTGAACATGTGGTTCGCAAATCCAGTGGCTAGTTGAATCCCGTCCACGACTGTCTGTCGTGTGGAAAGCCGCGTGATCGCAGCCGCCAACATCTTAATTTGATTGGGATCATTAGCGTCGCACGCAGGAATGAAGTAGAGGATTCGTGTGGGCACGCCAAGGGCCCGGAGGATAGTCGCAAGATAAATTGAGCTGGAAGTACATGCTCCGTGAGATCGCGCTGCGAACATTTGGCGACCAAGAAGTTGATGCTCGAACACCTCGTGATCAGTCCATTGGGGGTTCGACTTTGAGTCTTGGAAGGCCTTCCGCGTGGGAGCATAGACCTGAGGCCCTTTCCCGTCGAAGGAGACGAACCAATCGGAGGGCATCGCATCCGTGTTGGAAGCGAACTGGCTGGTTTGGAACGCCCATGAAGCGACCCGAGAGACGAGTTCGGCGGGCTTGAGGTTTGAGGGGTCGATTCCGTCTTGCTTAAGGTCCTTTAGGAGTTCCGACCGCATTCCCGCGTCCCAGTTGCAGGTGATCGTGGGCTTAAGGTAGCGGTCAAGGTCACCAGGCTTTGTCGCGTACAGCCGGTTTCGCAGAATTCGAACGTTGTCGTTCAGGGGAAAGTACGTGATGCTGAGTGTCAGGCAGGTTCCGTCGTCTGACAATACCCTCACATCCTGGTACGGGTCGGTCATGACCGCGGGGTCGCACGGACGAAGCACTTTTACGATCGTGGTGATCGTATACGTGTCTTCGAATCCGAGTCCATGGGCTGTAGGCGGGGTGCGTAAGGTGGTTTGGGCGCTCAAACTTGCCAAGCCTGACAAGAAGGAAGCGGCAAGGAATAGACTTCCGGCTGTTATCATGGTTCTTCGTCTCCTCGGCCGGCTGCACCGGCATTCCAAGCGAGCGCGAGAGCGGCCACGTAGATCCGTCCGAACTTCATATCGATGCTGTATTTGTCGGACTTCTTCTCGGCTACGTACCCCGCTCGCTGCAACTCTTTCAAATGATGATAGGCCTGCCCGGTCGTCTGCATCCCGAGCGATTCGGTAAGTTGGATGACCGTCTTGGGCCCACCCAGAAGCTCGCGAAGAATAGCGAGCCGAACCTCATTTCCGAGAACACCAAGAACGTGGGCAACCCGGTGGCAAGGAATCGCGAGAAGATCTTGAACCTCCTCGTTCCAAGAAATGCTCCAGTTGCGGCTTGACTTCCCCGCAACATTGAGAATTTCAAAATGGCCGACTACCGACGTACCGTCCTCCGCCGCCCCCTGAAGAATCTCAATAATCTTATCCGCTCGTTCCTGCTGAGTCACAGTGACATAATATCACGTTTTTACGTAATTACGTAAAACCGTGATATGGAGGTCGTTTTTTGATTACTCCCGAGGGTTTTAAGCAATTTGATGTGGTGGATGGAGGATGGATGGGATTCCTATCATGGGCTCGTACCGAGTCTTTCCTAAGCGGCAGGAACTATGGGCGGTTTGAATCGTTTCGCTCCCGCGCAACAAGCCGAACGCTCACAACCCTTGGTGTGTCGGTTTCGTCGTATCGCAGTTGAAATTGCCAATCGTTGCCCAAGGTCACGACGCCTTTTCGGCCCTGCCGCCATTCCTTGTGATCGCCAGAGTCGTCCGCTTCGGGATAAAGTTGGCGAATTCGACGTTGCAGGGAGGTTGGGCGGCGCGCGTGCCATGACTGCCATATGGCGTCGTCGACCGCTCTTAGGCCCCGCTGAAGCTCTCGGTTGCGAGTGAGACACGGCCGCTCTCCACTGCAGTCCCAGGACCAAAACCTCATAAACGTCGTGTCAGCATCTGACACGATGAAAGTCTTCGGTTCATCGACTGTCGTCAATTCAACTCTGTTGCCGCGAACTTTTGGTGGGAGGCAATCCAAAGACGAAACTCCTTGGAAGCGACCCACCGACGTAGTTTTTCTGTTGTGGACGCGCAGCCATATCAGGCGAACATCCTCGCGAAACCCGGCAGCCTCGATACGCCACTCATTTACCAGAATCATCCCGTTAGGGAGCGCTCGAAATTCCGAGTCCCACGGGAGATTCCACGCAAACTCGACTGGCAGCTCAATAGTCCTCCATAGATGGTCAAATGCAACTGTCTTGGTGGCTGCCCCCATGCGCGCCGTAATGAACCGCAATCCCTCGACTGATTCCGCGGACAGGCTGATGTTGCCATATTCGTCTACGGCCTGCCAATTATCGTCGCGAGAGTCCGAAGACGCCCCGATGGCATGCTCGCAGCTTGCTTCGATTTGGGACTGTACTAAATTCGGACCGACGCCTTCCTTGAGAAGCCGTGCAGCCGATTTGAGCATGAGATCCAGATCATTTTCGATAGCCTGATCCGGAACCTCGGGCCCGTTGAGGCGCTCAGTCGACACACGGCGTCGGTCATAGTAGCGGCGAAACTCCTTTGTAAACTCGACGGGCAGCCCGGGTAGGGTTAAATGCTGGCGTTCCCCTACGATTCCCTTCGCTCGGCACGTGAACACAAGAATCAGCCATGCAATGGCGAGCCAGCGACGTAAATCCGAAGAAGCCATCAGACCTTTTGACATAGAATCGTCCCTGCTGAGTGCGACCCTTTTGCCTGGCGCGATCACAACAAGGTACCTCGAAGAAGGTCCGATCGTGGTCGGACTTAATCCGACTCGACCCGTATAGAAACGGGCCTTTTTATGCACGATCGCGATCCCATTCAATGAGGTCTGCCTCGAACTCGGCCCTGACAGCGGCAACCGCAATGTCTGCCTGCAACTGAAGCGGTACAGGCACTTCGACAGACCAGCGTATCGGCCACTTTCACTGTCTTGCACATTCGTCGCTAATCATTTCGCAGCCCTTCGTGCGGTTACCCTCGCAAGACCTCTATTGGTGCGCCATGGAAGATATCGTGCTGGGCAAGTACGGCAAACAAGTGCACACCACTCTCGCCGTGAAAGGTTGTCGGGACCGGTTGCTGCAGGCTGTCGACCGTTTGGCTGACTAGTCGCTCCACGACAAGCGCATGGCAACCGTCGAGGTAGGCCAGCACCGACTCAAGCGAGTTGCCCGCCTCTGGAAGCCGTATTTTCGGTTCACCATACGTTTGGACCATGTACATCGCCTTCACATCGGCAACATGCTTGAGGATCTCCCACGTAGACCGATAACAGCGCTCAGGTTTCGCGGTGGACTCTATCTCGGTAAGATTCCGAGCTTCGTCCGGAAGAAGTTCCCAAGCTTTGCTGTAGCGTTTCGGAAAAACGGAAGCGAGCAGGCTCATCTCATCCCCTTGATACGCCATGTCCGTTAACGCGAGCAGATACTCCCTTAACATGGCCCATCGTACTTGCGCATCAAACTGGGTTGGTTGGTCGAATTTGACTGTTCATTTCCTAATCTGGCGAACCTACGCCTGCCCATTCTGGGCTTCACGTGTCGCATTGCATCGATCTCCGACTGGTTTTGACCACCAGCGTAAACATCCCATTGATATTGTATGGGACTCTACCGATCGGAAGCCGCCAAGTTTGGGTAAAAAATGGAAAAGGCGGCTTGAATCCGTAGACACATATGCACTACAATTCGCCATGGAAATCGTTCACGACCTTCTCGACTCCTGGGATCGCCAATGTAAGATCGTTAACTCGGTCACGTCCCTCATCGACGATGACAACCGGCATATCAAACCGTCTGATGACGGTTGGTCGCTTGATCGGCACCTTGCCCACATGCATGGAACTCGGAGGTTCTTTCTATCTCAGGTCGCTCCCGAACATGCAGCAGATCTGGTTAGCGCGTCTTCAGACACCGAGGGCACGCCCCTCGCGGACTTGGATGCGATCAAGGCTTGTCTCGAAGCAAGCGGTAAGGCAGTTCGAAATGCAGTGCAGGCGGGCATCGAAAAGGGAGGCCCCATGGCGGGCGGCCATGTCGTCTACGACAACCCAACCCTATTCCTGCAGCATCTGGTATGGCACGAAGGCTGGCACGCGGGACTGATTTTTCTGGCACTCCGCCTCAATGGGCAGGAACCACCCGAGGAATGGGAAGAGACAAACGTCTGGGGTCAATGGCGCAAAGAGACTTGGTGAGTTCGAAATCGTATGTCGCGCGCCACTTTTGTATTGTCACGATGGCGAAAGACGCCACCATGCCTGTCCCGACAACTCAGCCCTGCGTCTTCACTAACCTCTGTTTATGGTTGAGCGACGAACGTGCCATTCCGATAAGCAACTCTAAACATAATCATATCGGCCCTGATCCCAAGTCTCCGTGATTAGCCTCGGGGTCGAACGAGCCCAGGGCTAAATGCATTTCCGCAGTCGAGCGCCCCCGGATCATCAGAGCGAGACTCACTCGGTAGAGCTCAGAAATCGAAGGAATGCAGGCTGAGGCAAGCTCTGAATCGCCATACTACGTGGGCTCGCTGACCGGCAAACGGATGCGAGGAAAACTGCGGTCCAGGGCCACTAGCCAAATCGCGAAGAGGGCGAACGACACCCTCTGAGCCCATGGAAGGATTGAAACGTAGATTCCCGTATAGTAGACGGCGGCACTCGCTACGAGCACGGCCAAACAAACACATCCTCCGACGAAAAAGCCAATGTGACCGCTGGCTTGTAATGACCGAAGCAGTGCCAGGACGGCGGCGAGAAACAAGCCGAAGGAGATTGTGACCATTAGGTCGTGCATGGGGGTGAATGTAAGGGAGGCATAGACCATCGACCCGATGCCTCCGATTCGAACTAAGCTAGACCTCTTCGAGAATTCAGTTGCGCGGGCGAGCCGATCGAACACCAGTCCGACACTTGCGCAAAAAAGAAGAAGTCCCACAACCGCCGGGTTACGGGCAGCACCAGCGTGACTTCTAAGCAGCGTCGAAATATAGTCCTTGTTCCAGTCGAAACCACCCGGGTACATCGTTGTCGCCACCCCCAAACAGGATATGGCAACCAAAATTCCTATGATCGATAGCAGCTTATACGGCATCTAGGACTCCTTCTTACGCGTCGATCGTCCATGGGGCTGCGGCCTCCACAACCTAAGCGCTTGGAAATGTGCTCATTGCCAACAAGATGCTGATTCGAAGGTCTATTCCAACTTCTGGATCGCTCCTCGTTGAGTTCATTTAGATCTACCCTTTCGCTATGACTCTACGGACGCTCCCGTTTGAACTCATGGAGACGGAGGAAACCGTGTTCCATCAAGGAATTTCAACCCTATGGGCATATACCCGAAGCGGGGATTCACTCATTTTCGCTGACCACCTGCATCGTAACCCTTACCTTGTCGCCTACCTTTAGGTTTTCTGACTTCTGGACGGCAGCCTTAATCGGCAATAGGTACACGCCGTTCTTTGGAAAGAGCGAAGTCGCGTATTGGGTAGCGCCGATTTGCACCTTCACCGGGATCACGCCCCAGCCGTAGGAAACGCGTGCCGAGATCGCTCTGATTTCGGCGGAGAGTTCTGGAGGAACCGGTGCGAAAACGAATGGCGCTGGTCCACGCCACCAAATCGCCTCCTCAACGAATTCCATGACCATTCGAGAATTATAGCGATGACAGGTGGCGCGGTGGCATCCCCCGATACCAGACGGAGCGACTACACCATGAAACAGGTCGATCATGGTCTTAGATGCTCGTTAACCGGTAAGGGATCGAAGACTGACGATCTGGTCCTCTGAATCCGGCCACCAGGCCCCGCAGTCGTCCGCAACGATTGCTGAGCGCAAGGCAGACGGGTCGAAAACCTCCATTGCATGAATAGGCGGAAAATAGAAGTGAAGCGTCACGAGCGGATCGGTGGTCTCATTTGCCATCGAGTGGACCAGTCCTGACTTCGCATAGAAGACGGCGTCGCCAATCATCTGGGTCTCCTTTAGGACAGGAGCTGTCTGATCGACCGAAAAAACACGATGGGTCGAAGTGCCGCAAAGAACCTTCACCCAACCCTCTGATGCTCCATGATCGTGCGGGAGGCAACTCCCACCCAGGGCCCAATTCATGAGCATGACTTCCATATCGGCCGTCTGATAGAGAGCACGACGACCGTAGGGTCGGCCATTTGGCGGTGGCAGATAGACACGAAAGCGCTCCAACTCAAGGAGATTTGATGCTATCGCTTCAGCCACGCGCGCCCGATCCGATCTGTACAGGGCGCCAACCGTGTCAAAAATCTGACGAAGATCTTCGGGGAGTTCTATCATTCTCGTGGATGTGCTCTATGCACGTTTTTGGATCAGTATACGATTAACCACCATGCGACAAACCAGGCCCGACGGGAACGGTGACGTACCAGACGCAAGATAGATTGAGATCCGATATCTTTGAGAGGCTTTACACTCTTAAATTGCCGGTTCCCACAATCCACTCACGCCGCCCCTTCCGCTTTCCGAGCGATTAATAGGGTAGGGATTCAGATGGGTTTGGAGATTATTGGAGATCATGCAGGAGACAGTCCCTATTGAATGCCTTTGATTCGCGGGCTGGTTGATTATCACGACCGGCATGGACCATCGACAAATTGGCAGTACGTGGGGTTCTTCGCCTTGGACGACGATAAGCAACTCATCGGGGGGACAAGGGAATTTTGAGTGGGACTGGATGCACGTTACCCATCTTTGGGTTAGCGTACCGGGCCAACGGCTTGGACGCAAGTTGATGGAGTGCGTTGAGGAGATGGCGAAAGAGCAGGGGAAGAACGGCATCTATCTGGACACCCTTGGGTTTCAGGCGAGGCCATTTTATGAGAAAATGGGATTGACACTCATTGGCGCCATCGAAAATGCCTCTGGGAAACAGTCACGGTATTTCATGCAAAAGACCCTCGCTTAGAATCAGCGTTGGATCGAATCGACCATAACGCTCGCCTTCAATAGCGCTTGCCCGGTGCAATTTTCGGGTCTTGGCCCCCGGAACTGGCCGGACACTTCCTGCGTCGAGCTAGGGAATGGTGTAAAACGTGGAGGACACAACTCCGCCATGCATGGCTGCGCTTAGGTTGTATTGCAAGATGTCGGACATGATGCTGGGGCCATAAAGGTACACATTGGCCAAGTCGTTCAGGGCGACGGCGCCTTGCAGTTTCCCTTCAATTTCGTTTTTTTCATCGCCGGATTCAGGCTGATGACGTCCGCCTCGAAGGAGGCTAATTCCGTTGAATTTGTTCGCAAAGCGGTCAGGCTGACCGACATGTTTTGGAGATCGGTGGCAAGTCCGTCCCAATTGTTCCCCGTGTAGTCGATGAGCGCTTGATTAAAGGCGCCACTGGCACTGACAAAATCCGGAAGGCCTGAGAACTTGGGGACCGCATGAGTGATATTGGGTAAGGCGGCATCGAAACCGGCTTCCGGCAGCAAGCCGATAATCTGCAGTTCGTTGAGGACAGACGCATTGCCAAGGCCTCCTGAGAATGGGCTGGCCGTGACGATGATCGATGTGTCCAGTCCGGCAAAGTCGCCAGAGAGATCGACTTGACCATTGTTCGGGGGAATGACCTGCAGCAACGACATACCGTGCGTGGAGTCGGAATCGGGTTGCCAAGATGCCCCCGTGCTTTCACTGACGTCGAAGTTCATCCAAAGCGTCCCCAGCTTGTTGATGAGTTCCAGCTTCCCGGAGACACTGTCCTTCGAGGCCGAGGCGCCACCCACTCCAAGGAGAATACTCTGGGCGCCATTGTAAACCGAGAATCCGAGTCCGGGTGGAAGACTGGCAACGACGGAAACGCTCAAGGCTACAGAGTGCGACGTGCTGCCCGTACTGAAATCGCAACTCACTGAATTGACGATCTTTGTTCCTTTTGCGGTGGAGGCGGCAACGTTTAGCGTCATCGGGACGGTAAGCGTCTGCCCGGCTCCAAGACTCCCTAGTGTATTGTCTCATTAATTACTCAGGCATATGTGCTTTCTGGTTCGTCCTTATACTATGGGGATCGAACTTACGGAAAAGGATCGTCAGACGTTGTCGGGCTGGGTGCGCAAATCGAGCGG